>Ga0209678_1000110_pt1 | contig 32704 bp, 25 predicted proteins | sample WorMetilvaeELBA1_FD_187404 | JGI IMG/M metagenome (GOLD analysis project Ga0209678, IMG submission 187404) | Marine gutless worms symbiont microbial communities from Max Planck institute for Marine Microbiology, Germany - Olavius ilvae ELBA.1... ...
AAAATTCATGCGAATTGTAGAACAAGTCGCTTCATCAGCTAAAATAACCTGTAGACAAATTAAAAATGGAATCCAGGCTGATTTACTTCTACGAAATTAATTCACTTGGGCTTTCTATATAACCAGATTATTTTTATTTAGACAGGATTTACAGGATTATCAGGATTTTTTTCGCCTGCGGCGAGGGGCCTTTCGGCCGAAGGCCGAATTATCCTGACGATCCTGTTGATCCTGTCCAATTATTTTTTTAAAGATAAGAATCCATTCCTTTCTTTCAAATTCTAGAGTTTTTATTTGATCAAACTGGCCGTTTTCCAGGACAGCGGCAACGCTCGTGTGATAATGTAGGGAGGGCCATCGTGCCCGCCGTTTTAGGTCGGCACGGACTTGGGCGAGCTCAGTCGAGCCGTGGCCGACCCTACGTTGGCGCTATAACAGAGTTTCTAATTCCGATCAAACTGGTCGCGCGCGACCAACGGCTGCGCTGACACCTGAAACCTCTTATTTGTGAGTCAATCAACCAATCAACTTATCGAACCAATCAACGAATTAACGAATCAACGAGCCCCGAGCCATGAACCTGATAAACGAAGTCCTGACGGCCGAAAAACGGATTCGGCCGCACATCAGAGAAACCATTTTGGATTATTCCCCCTATTACAGCGAGCTTACCGGAGCGAACGTATATTTCAAACTTGAAAACCTGCAGTATACCGGATCTTTTAAAGTCAGAGGCGCCATGAATAAAGTGCTTTCGCTGACACCGGCCGAGCGTGACCGGGGGGTTGTGACCGCCTCCACCGGCAATCATGGGGCCGCGACGGCCTTCAGCCTCGGCAAATTCAACGCCAACGGCATCGTTTTCGTGCCGCAGGGTGCTTCCACCGACAAGGTCCAGGCCATCGAACGGCTGGGTGCCAAGGTGCGCTACCATGGGGACGACGGCGCTGTGACGGAAACCCAAGCCCGGCAATTTGCGCAGGAAAACCGGCTGACCTATATATCGCCTTACAACGATCCGCAGGTAATCGGTGGACAGGGCACCATCGCTGTTGAGTTGGCAAGACAGTTGAACCACATAGATAGGGTTTACGTTGCACTCGGCGGCGGCGGCCTGATATGCGGTATAGCCGGCTACCTCAAGTCAGTCCAGCCCCAGGTTAGAATTATCGGCTGCTCGCCGGCAAATTCCCGGGTGATGATTGATTCGGTTAAAGCCGGTAAAATTCTGGATTTACCGTCTCTGCCGACCCTTTCCGACGGCACCGCCGGCGGGTTGGAACCGAATTCCATTACATTTGAAATGTGCCGTGATCTGGTGGATGATTACGAAACCGTCACGGAAGCTGAAATCAAAGAAAGCCTGCGGCAGTATTTGCAGATTCACCATATAATGATTGAAGGTTCAGCCGCGGTGGCCGCGGCTGCCTGTGTAAAGCAAAAGCAGCAATTGGTCGGGAAAAATGTGGTTGTGATTTTGTGTGGCGCCAACATCAGCCTTGAGATATTAAAAAGAATTTTGTAAAGACTCGGTTATATTGATCAAGGTCGGCCAAGTTGCCGAGTATAAACGACGGGCCCGATTGACCGCCCTGCAACAAAAATAGCCGTTGTTTGATTCCTGTCAAAGCAACCGTGGCTCAGCTGGCCAAGTTAATGAAAACTTTCGGTTGCGGTTGGTTTCAGCGAAATGGCCAGTATTTGATTCTTTCAATGCTAATGAGCTTACCAACTTATGAACTCATCAACTAAATCGATATCTGTACTAAGTTCTATTATCGTTTGATGGTTTGATTGGCAAAAATACTGGAGCCTTGACCTATGTCCGACGAACAACTAATCTACAGGTTTTTCGACGTGTTTCGCCATCGCGACCCGAAACTGATGAACGAATTGCTCAATCCGGGGGCTGAACTTTACTTTCCAAAAACCCAACCTTTGCTCGGGAGAAAGCGCATATTTAAATTTCTCAACATCCTCTTTAGACAATTCCCCGAGTTGATATTTACAATTCAGCGGACAATTCTGCAGGGCAACCACGCAGCCGTGCATTGGACCAACCAGGGAATTGACCGCCGCCGGGAACCTTATCAAAACGAGGGGGTCACCATACTGGAGATTCAGGATGGCAAAATAAGTTTCATCAGTGATTTTTTTAAGGACACGGAAATAATTTAGATTTTAGAATTTGGATTTCGGATTTTGGATTTAAGGAATGCTGCCCATCATGGCTTTAGATTTTGGAGTACGGATTTTGGATTTGGAAAATTCTAATCGTTTATTGATCGATAGAGAGCAGTGATACCGCCAACCCAAAATCCAAAATCTAAAATCCAAAATCTTTAACGGGGGATTTATTAGATGCAAAACATCCAAAAACATGTCGATCGTAAAAGACGCACGGGCGAAATCGAATTCTTTATTGAGGAGCGCGACGAAGATTGCGTAGTCAGCAGGATGCCGATATCCCAGGGCGCATTGAACCCTTTTGGAACCATCCACGCCGGGGCCATGCTCTGGCTGGCCGATGTTACCGCAACGGTGCTGGCCATCGGCGACACCCGGCTTGGCGAAAGGGGCCAGGGATTTCCGCTGGCTATCAATTTAAATGCCAACCTGCTGGGCAACCAGCGCGGCGGAGAGGTTCGGGCCGAGGCACGTTTTGTCCGCAAGGGTAAAAGGGTGACAGTGGTTCGAACGCAGGTAATAGGTGATGATGACCGGCTGCTGGCGGAAGTGACCACCAATCACATTCCGGCGAAATGAATTCTGAATCAATTGAATTTCGGCTCTATGAATATTAGTTAGCCACGAATGAGCACGAATGTACACGAATTATAGGAATAATCAATGGCGCTAATCCAGAAAGTCCAAATCGCTCAGCCAACAATGACGGAATAAGATGATCAAACAATTTAAAGGTACCATCAGAAAGGCATTTCCCTCGGAAGCAGAACTGCTCACTGAACTTGGAAGGCGCTGTTTCTATGAAGCCTTCGAGGATGTGACCGCGCCGGATGATATGGAGGCATATTTAGCATCCACCTTTCAAAAATTCAGCATGGAAAAGCAATTGAAAAGCAGTCAGTCGATCATTTTCATTGCCGAAATTGAAGCGGAACCGGCCGGTTACGTTTATTCCCACCCCGCTGTCAACCCGGAATGTGTAAAAGACAAAACAGCTGTCAAACTGGAAAGAATATACCTTCGCAAACGGTATTACGGCCTGGCGGTTGGGGATGCATTAATACACACCGCCATAAATGAAGCTCGCACCCGCGGTCATGGATCGATCTGGCTGAGTTCGTGGGAGTTGAACTATCGCGCCAATGCCTTCTACAAAAAGTGGGGATTCACGATTGTCGGCAGCCAAAAATTTACAGTCGGCCGCGATATTCAAAATGATTATATACTAAGCCGCAAGATTTAAAAAATTCATCTTGGCTGAAATCATTGATCAATCAAGTCTCTGATCTATTATCCACCTATTATTTCAGTCTGTTGAAAAAATTTGGATTGTCAATTTGTTCCAATGTCCGGCTTCTCCAACGTGCCTGAGATCGGGTTGATATTTTTCGTAAAGTATAATACTATTGAATATTCGGCACGGATCCGGCCTCAAATAGGGGCGGGTTGATACTAAACGTCTTTGTGACTAGATAATCGTATTGCCGGATCAAGCAATCGGGAGTGTTTACCAATTTGCCACGGGCAAGTTCTGGACAGCAGCCAGATCCACAACAAATCTTCTGGCAGCAGGTGTAGACATTCCGCAGAAATTCCTAAAAGGATAAGGTATTTTAAAGGTATTCGATCAGTTGAGGGCGCATGTCGACTTGATCAGCCCCGATGAACTGATTGACGAATTCTCATAATTCAAAGCCGCAATCCTCTCATCTTTTAAGTATCTCCTTTTAAGCCTTTCTCTTGAATTGTATTTAGATCGAAAAGATTTCATCGGTTTCACCGAATTGTTTTGTTAGTTTAAAACGAGGCGGGGGCCAGTAAGTGAAATTGCTTGCAAACTTTTGAGTCCCATATTTCTAAATGATAGATTATCTTAAAGCTTAAAATAAATAGGATGGCGGTTGCCATACGGTATGGTTTTTAAAGCCGGGCGATATATTTTTACCCGGCAGCAACTCAGACCGGACGGAACCAATGGATGGCAACCGGCATAAGGGTAAACAATAATGCAATTACCAAATCTAAATATCGGGAACCTCGTCAGCAAAATTCCAATCATTCAGGGAGGAATGGGCGTTGGTATATCGCTGTCGGGACTGGCCTCTGCGGTCGCCAACGAAGGCGGCATCGGCGTCATTGCCGCTGCCATTTTGGGCCTTAATGAACCGGATTATTTGAAAAACAGCGATCAGGCCAACATCAGGGTACTGAAAAATGAAATCCGCAAAGCCAGAAAAATGACCACCGGTGTTCTGGGCGTAAATATAATGGTCGCCTTGACAAATTTCGGCGATATGGTGCGCACCTCCATCGAGGAGGGGATAGATATTATTTTTGCAGGCGCAGGCCTGCCGTTTGACCTTCCCGGCTACCGGCCCCAGGGTGCCAAAACCAAGCTTGTGCCCATTATTTCTTCCGCCCGGGCAGCCAAGATCATATGCAAAAAATGGTTGGCCCGATTCAATTGCCTGCCGGACGCTTTTGTGGTGGAAGGGCCCAAAGCCGGTGGACATGTCGGCTTTAAGCCGGAAGAAATAGATGATCCGAATTTCACATTGGAGAATCTTGTAGCCGAAGTGGTCAAGGCCTTAAAGCAGTTTGAAACCAAACTGAAACAATCTATCCCGGTTATTGCCGCGGGAGGCATTTTCAACGGCGATGATATCCGCAGATTTCTGGATTTGGGAGCAGCCGGCGTGCAGATGGGAACTCGCTTTGTGGCAACTCATGAATGCGATGCCGACGAAGGCTTCAAGCAGGCATATGTAGATGCCAAAAAGGAAGATATGGTGGTGATAAAAAGCCCGGTGGGACTTCCGGGTAGAGTCGTCCGCAATTCATTTATTGACGAAATCAACCAGGGCAAGCGCAACCCTGTCAAATGCCCTTACCACTGCATCAAAACATGCAAACAAATAAAAAGCCCTTATTGTATCGCGCTGGCATTGGGAAATGCACGCAAGGGCAGGTTCAAACATGGATTTGCGTTTGCGGGAATGAACGCGTACCGCATCGAAAAAATCATATCCGTAAAAGAGCTGATCAATTCCCTGAAAAATGAGTTCAGCCTGACGGCCGCCTGAAGGACCCCAAATAGGACTCCGCAGGTGTTTTGCATCAAGTCGCTGTTTCGAAAGCTGAGCCTTGATTTAACAGCGAATCCATAGGATTTCAATATAAGATTAGACCGGCAGTTTTTCAGACTAGCGGATAGCCTGCATTTTTCCAGGCTTCAACCCCGCCCCCGAGTGCCGCTGCGTTGTGATAGCCGTCCTTCAACAAATTTTCTGCCTGACCGGCAGCGCTGGCTTCATTGGGTCAGGCACAGTAAAAAATGATTTCCTGATCCGTTGACAAGGAGGGCAGCTTTGTTCGGAAATCGGCAAAAGAAATTGCTCCCTGCAGATTATTATTCTTAAATTTTTCGTCATCATCATAGGCACAGACAAGTAAAGCGGTGCCGGCGCCTACTTTTTGCCGGGCGTCGGCCACTGGAAGTCGTGTCGGTTCTGTCATTTTAGGGATCTCCTTTGATCTTATAAAAAAGTTGCTGCTTTATTTAAACATTACCTACAGGATAAGACCAAAGATCACCGATTTCAAGACTGGCTGCAGCCTTCCGCGCGCGTCGGCGATTTCTTCAGACACCTTCAATCTTCATTCTTCATTTTTCATTTCCGGCTTCGCCGGGTTAGGGTTAAAGTTTCCACTTTAGCTGGAATTCAATTTCCTCATCTGTCTTGCTTCTTTCATGCTCAATGTTGAAGATTGCATCAACCGGAACGGAAACCCTTTCGCCGGTAATCTGTATCTGAAACCGTTTGCCATTTTCAATAGCGTCTGCCAATCGGCGAAGTTTTTGAACGAATTGCTTGACCGGATAGCTTTTCTCGATGTCTCTTTTTGCCTTTTTCATTTAAAATTCCTTTCATTCCAAGTTGGTTTTAACCCGCCAATAATATTTATAGCGGCTAAGCAACAGACCCGTATTCCCATATTCCTTCTTTCATACGGTTTCAATTTTTCTGATATTTATATTAAGCTTTTTTAATAATTGCCGATAGTTAATACTGTACCTGGATGCAACAGGCAAATTACCATCACCGATGTTCGAGGTCAGGCTGCCCCAATTCAGCCACAGCGGTAATTGATGCTTTATATTTCAGGTATTAAACCCATTGATTCGCGGCCCCGTCAGATAATATATTACCGGAAAAGAGCGGGAACCGCAAAAGAAATTGAGGTGAGAGGATCCAAGAAAATGTTAAAGGATGTCCTATCAAAAGCCAATCTGATCCTAAAGGTGGCGCGGCAACGGTTAACGACCCAAGCAGCCGATGAAGTGGCGAAAGTATTCAACAGCATCGAAAATCTCGGCATTTTTCTTGATAAAGAATTCGACCGAATAGAAAAGGATCCGAAATTAAACAGCCGGGAAAGAAGCAATGCTCGCAGAGGAGTTATTGAGCAGGCGGGACGGAAGCTTGAAATATTGAAAGACCACAGTCACTATTCAGACCTAATTCAGGAATCAGATGCCCGCAAATCAGAAGTTTATGAAAAGGGCGATGGTGATCTGCTACAATTTATGCGTGAAAGAGAGATTCGCGATCGACTGTTTGGCATGACTGAGGCGCAAATTCTTGCCCTTTTCGGGAAATCACTTTTCGACGGCAGCAATCAATTATTGATGACGGCAATCTTAAATGCCCCACCGGGGTTTGAAATGTTGTCTGAAACAAACCTCAGCAAACTGCGCAGGCTAGAGGCAAATAGTGCGACAAATTATACCGGTGCGCAAGCGAAAGTTGAGCGCTCTGCCGGTGAGTCAATCTTGGATATTTTTTCGCTAGCCCAAAAAGAATTGGATCGTCTGAGAATAAAGGAACTCTCTGGAAGCCGAACAACAGAATAACCGGAGATACGATCGACAAAGGAGTTTATCCGTGAAGAGTCATATTAAGCATAGGGTAAATAAACGCTACAAATATGTGGCCGTGATATGGCACGAAAATTTATTGCCCGGCCGTTTTTATAAGGCTGAGATTAGCAATATCAGCCAAAGCGGACTCTATTTTGAATCCGACCAGGTCCTTTACCAAGGTGAGAAGATCTATATCGGCGGCAAAAGACCGCTGTCTGCAAAGCGAAATTCTAAAGAATGCGCCGCAGTGGAAATAAAATGGTGCAAGGATTTAAAAAATTCTTCTTTTAAATGTGGCTATGGCGCAAAGTTTTTGGACCCTGGTAATTCACTCATAGACGTTCTAGTCAAAACGGAAAAAACCGGTAATATCCGGGAAACCGGGGGAAGCTATAAGAATGAACCCCGTGCCTACAAAAGAGGAATTTATCGTAAGGAAAAAATTATAACCAGTAAAAATCGCAATTACCGGGGTTCGATTGCAAATATCAGCCGCGGTGGTGCATTTATCAGAACGAAAAACCAATTTGCTCTGGGACAAATGATTCTGCTGGATATTCGCGAGGATAAAACCAGCAAAGCCTTACGCTTAAAGGGCTGGGTCGTACGCCTGAGTCCCAACGGTATCGGAGTCAGTTTTGATCGAAGAAGCTATCGTGATCGAAGAAAAAAACTTGATCGAAGAGTTAGACGAAGACCTGGAAAAGTGAGGGCCGGTCTCAGGCACTGATTATCCAACGATATATGTGCCGGTTCCCACAGCGATAAGCACGCTTTTCTCATTTTTTAATTCCATCCGAGTTACCGCCACTTTTCTACCGGTCCGCATTACCGTGCCGGAAGAGTGAAATTGGATTCCCCGGCCGGGTCTTAGATAATCCACCCGCATATCAATGGTGCCGATCCGGGCAATCAGTTCGGCAGCCGCGCGGTTCGAAAGATCCTTCATTCTCTCGACGGCCGCAGCGGTCGCGGTAAGGCCCCCGGTGGTGTCCAGCACGGTGGAGATCACGCCGCCATGCAGAATACCATGGGCGGTATTGCCGACCAGATCATCTTGCATGGCAAAGCAAAAACCGGCCCGGTCGTTCTCCAAGAATTCAACCTCCAGCCCCAGCAGGCGATTGAAAGGTAAATTGTCATAAACCTCTCGCACGATATTAAGCCGTGCATTTATTTTATCTGCCGATTCAAGCATGGACGTTTCCATAGTTTAAGATCCCGTAATTTGGTAAACACAAAAGGAAAAAAAAATCGATAATTATCCTTAACCCCCGCTGTTGCGGGATGACACATCTATCTTAAAATGTTCGGTGCGCCTCGTGCACCGAAAGCCCAGTGCCGAATACCCCTCTTTATCGGGTAAAATCCGGCGGTTCGACCTGGAAGTCTTTTATGTCTGCTTAATTATGGATTTTGCTTTCAATGTTTTTCACCCATGTCTTATTCGCCAGGACAACGGAAGTTTCGATTTGCCGCTCCGGAATAGACCAGTACTTTTGAAGAAGCCGATTCTTTTCCTTTTCCGAAACGAGTTCGTAGTCGTTCTTCTGGTAAAATGCGACGGCCCAGGTCGCCGCTTGCCAGGTACCGATGAGAATCGGCTTCTCGGTCAGTCTCTCCAGATGCTGAAGCAGTTTTTCACCGATTCCTTGCTGGCGAGACCGTGTCCGCACGTAGGCATGCCGGATAAGGACCACGTCACCTTTGTCCTGGATGCCCATCACGCCGAGCAAGTCACCGTCGTTTTCAAAGCCCCAGAAAACCACCCCGTCTGCGATCTCCCGGCGCACTTCTTCCAGCGGCATATAGGGCTCATGCCACCTGTCGTCCGGTATGACACCTTTATAGGCGACGGCAGCATCATTAATGATTTCAAAAATTGCCTGCAGATCAGAATCAGTGCATCTCCGTATCATGGTGTTTACCTGGTTTAAATTTGTTCTAATTTGAGCTTTTTTCGCTCAATTAGGGTATTATTATCCCGGCTTAAAACAGAATGTCAAGCGGGTTGGAACACATAATTTTAGTTTGAATTGGATACTAAACTCAGCCGGTTGCCCACTGCCGGAGTTGAGCAGGATTTTTTCCTGACCGTTGTGAGGGGACGGCCATATAGCAAATAATCTTCCTTGCGACACTCCGAGACCAAACGACCATTCCAGTATGTCTTATTCGGACAACCATCACATTCGTCCTGTTCGCCATTGGGGAGAATATCGTGGGGCTGCATGACGATAAAGTTTTGCAGCGATATTTTTTGAAACAAAGAGCGGGGGTGGCCCAACAGGTGGAAGAAACGGCTTTTAAGCGCCTGGCGCACCGCGCCATCAATTGCACCGAAAGCAAACAACAGCCGGGCTTTACGGTTAACCTTGGGGCTTGTGAAAGAAAGGAATTTACGGGCGAAAATATGATGAACGTTCTGGATGATTTCAACGGATTTGGCCCCTAGGTTTCCGAACAACTTTTTATTGGACCCGATATGGGTGCCAAACAGCCATTTGGGTGAATCAGGTAAAACGGTACCGCCCAGATATGAATGAAACTGATAGTCTGGATGTACTTTCCAGATTTCTTTACAAATATCTATCGCTGCCAGATTACGGTAACCCTGTTCCGATGCATAGGGTGTCCGGCCGATGTCTATCTTCCGATTGCCGGCATAATAGTCCCAGGGATCCTCCGGATGAGCAGTTCGAACCGGAATAAGGACATTGGCCGATACCTTGTGAATGTTGTCGGTCGTCCATTGCACAATGTCGCTGACTTCATGAAGTGTTTCCGGCAGAATGGTCGTGTTAAAGGCACATATCAACCCTTTTGCCGCGTATACCATGTCGGCCAAAGACTGCCGAAGCCGATTCAGTTCCTTTTCGGTTTTACCTTCCCAGCCTGGTCGCCCTTGATGAGAGTCGACGTGAAATACAAAGCCAAATACTCCGGCCGATTTAAGCTCAGATACCAGCTCAGGCGTAAGGGCTTGTCCATTAGTTAATATAACGGGTTTGGGACCAAACGATTTGACAAGCTTGGTAATTTCAACAATATCCGGATGAGTGAGCGGCTCCCCCCCGGCTATCAGCATGGTATCACAGGTTCGCAGACGCAGCATGGTTTTAAGTTCCATTTCGATGACTTCCAATGACTTTTCACTGCTATGGTCATTGCGCTGATAGCAATACTCGCAGCTCATATTGCATTTGCGGGTAGGTTCCAGCCAGGTAAACGCATTATCGGATTGAGTCCAGGGCATGCGATGTAATCCAGCCGTAATTGAATGATTCCCTTGATGTGTTAATTGCATATTAGCCTCCTGACAAATTATTTATTCCCGCTTTTGGGTTCGACTCGATTCTAATCAATATTTGTGCCAATTTTCATACTTCCCTATAACCTATTAAAATTTATTAATATACTTTATTATTCGAAAAAATGTCAGGAGAATTAATTCGGCATACGATGTACATTCAACGAGTATATATGTATACAAAACACGCATAAAAAATTTGGATGAATGCGAAGTCACGCTGGTCGAACGGAGACAGAAAAATTTTCAGGCGGGTTCAAAAGGCAGTTCATATCAACCCGTCTACTGAGCAACGGAACCTGATCAATCGCCGACTTTGCGGATTGCCGGAAGATCAATCAGAGACAGAATATAATCAGAAAGGCGTTTATGAGGTTCGAAGGCGGGCCGATGACGGGGCGGTCAGAACGTCGATCGATATGGACGCAGGGTAGTTAACGGTTGCTATCACAAGCTCACCCGGCAAAGAACACCATCTCCATATCGCTTCAATTGGCGCCGGGTTGTTTTGTGGGAAGCTGAATTTGACATGGATCGATCTCCTTCCACCACCTTCGGGTTTCCGGGTCATCCGCCATCGTCAGCTCCTTTCTCTTTCCCCTTATCGCTCAATTGGGGTAAGCGTGGGGTGATGAGAATTGTTTATTTTCAGAAAGATTTTTCAACCCATTTTTGTTCTTCTACAAGTTGAGTGCAATTTTAGATTTGGGATTTAAGGAATTCTACCTGTCGTGAGCTTCTGTGTCGAACGATCCTTTTTAATCGATAGAGCGCAGCGACTCCATCAATCCGAAATCCGCAATCCGCAATCTAAAATCCCAAATCATAACTCGTCACATCAAAGGAATAAAACGGATTATTTTGCAAATGCAGATTTTGTATATATTCACTACCCGGGGGTAAGCGCAGCGGCCGATACTAGTCATTTATCTCTCGAACAACCCGGCACGGGTTTCCGGAAGCAACTACATCTGCCGGAATATCACGGGTGACCACGCTGCCGGCACCGATGACGGAACGCGACCCGATGCGAACTCCCGGGCAAATTATCGCCCCTGCCCCAACCCATACATCGGAGCCGATCTCGATTGGCCGGGCAAACTCGCGTCCTGTGCGCCGCTCTGAAGCGCGCATGGGGTGGGTGGCCGTACAAAGCTGCACAGCCGGACCGAAAAGCACATGACTGCCGATGTTAATCGGTGCCGGATCCAGGACGACGCAGTTAAAATTAAAATAAACCTGGCTGCCAAGTATTATATTTACGCCGTAGTCACAGTGAAAAGGCGGTTCGATCCAGAGACCCTCCCCGATCCTGCCGAACAATTCGCGAAAAATGCTCCGTCGCAGTTCCTGCTCGAAAGCATGGGACTCGTTAAACAATTTGCAAAGGTCCCGGGCCCGCTGCCGCTCATGAACAAGCTGGGGATCCGCGGCATCATACATTTCACCGGCAAGCATCTTCTCTTTTTCGGTTGTCATGGGATCTCTTAGGCCCTTAGCCGCTTTTTTCTGACAACATGTTGTCAGAAACTGAAGGTTTCAGGTGTCAGTGTTCAGGTGTCAGCGCTGCCGCCGGCCAAACAAACGGCCGGTCAAATCGGATAAAGAAACTGTGCCATATCGGCGAAGTATCACATAAGCGCATCCGACGTTTCGTACTCGTGCTCGTGCTCGTCCTCGTCCTCGATGCTTTTGAACCGCATTCAGTTTCGAGTACGACGACGAGCACGATTTAAACACCCTTTTTGGGGACTAAATAGGTGAAGTTTCATACAAGCGCAGCCTCTGGCCGCAAACGTCCAGTCTGATCGATGATAGAAACATTGTTCATATGCCAGCGTAGGGTCGGCCACGGCTCGACTGAGCTCGCCGAAGTCCGTGCCGATCCCGCCGATAGCGGGACGGGCACAGTGGCCCGCCCTACATTTCTGAAATACGCGGTTTCACTCGAATTTCCTGGTGTTAGAAAATTAGGGCACTAAATCCTGAAACCTGACACCTGAAACCTTCACTGTTTCATATGAGGACTTAGCGCGACGGTTTCCTGACACCCGAAACCTGACACCTGAAACCTAAAACCACAGATTCGCGCTAATGCGGCCCCGCAGGGGCCCCTTTTTTCGAATCCAGTTAGCGTTTTCTTAGGCCATAGCGTGCCATCCGTGAAACTACCAAGTGATGGAACGGTCTAATAATATTGAAATAAACCGGGCCTGTCCAATGCTTGAAAAAAACGCTTGTCATCACATGGAAGCGGTTGATGGAATTGCCGACCGGTTCCTTGACAACCCCAAAAAAGGCTTGTAAATGTCGGTCATCAGGCGTTTCGGCTATCCAGTAATGCTCCTCTTTGGCACAGCGCACTAGAAAAAAAGTGACGGATTCCCCTGGGGTAAATGAAACATCATCAGCTTGCAGATTCGGCAATTTTTCAGGGGCATTATGTTTAACGAGGCCCAATAAGCCGACGAGCAGCCGGCGAACACGATAGAGCCCGACAATCCACCATGGATAATATGACAACATGGCCGCAATGAATTCCCGCAGCGTTCTGTTGCCTTCGAAAACCTTGACATCGATGAAATCAGATCGCTCGAAATATTGATCCAACTCTATAACGTTGGGTATGCATTCTTTGTAGCTTCTCGTCATCTAAAATTAAAATCCTCCGACCGCTGCCAACAAAATTTTGAAAGAGAACTGAGCGAAGCGAAACCATAATTCTTCAATTTTCAATATTCAATATTCATTTTCGGCTTCGCCGGGTTAGGTCATACCGGTGAAATCAAAACTAAGCTTCGCCTGAAACCCCTCTATGCGTTTGAAAATTTCTTTCAGCGTGGTCTGCTCGATGCGAGAGAGTTTTTTGGGGTTGATGTAGTTGTCCGGTTTGCCGTTCTCTTCGGTCGACGCTTTGACCTGGCGCACAAAACGCTGCTGCATCAGATAGCTGTATACCGTATCAAGTTCCTGATATTGCTGGGCGGTAACTTTACCTTGATCAAGCAGCTCGCGGAGACGTCCTAGGGTGTTGGTTTCTGCCACCCGGTTATTCAGGGCATAGATACGGGCATAGTCGACCACCGGTTGCATGGCGGCTTTGATGTCGAAACTGTCGCGGTGCTCGCCCTTGGACTCGACCAGAAAGTTTCGGAAAAAACCGATCGGTGGGGTAAAAAACATCGCGTTTTCCGTTAGGTGGCGGAAAAATCCCGCCCAACCGCCTAAGGATTCAAACAGGTCACCGCGCAGCTCGTCAACAAGATCCGCATCCCCGTATCCGCTCCGAAAATCAAAGAAAATGCTGGCTTGCAGCAGGGCTTCCGGCTCGGCGGTGCGAATCCAATGCTTGAAATAATTTTTCCAGACCTTCAAGGGCTGACACCATTGTTTGTTTTTGGCCATTACACCGCCTTTGCAGAAATCATAGCCGACTTCATCCAGCCAGCCACAAACTTTCTCGCTGAATCCTAAAAAATAATCCATGGCTTCTTTGGCGGCCTTGTCAGGCAGATCCTCAATGATGATGGCGTTGTCCTGATCGGTTTTTAAGGTCTGCTCCTTGCGGCCCTCACTGCCCAGAATCATAAACACGAAGCGGGCCGGTGGCGTTCCCATCTCATCGATTGCAAACCCGATGAGCTTTGTCAATATGGCATCTGAAACCGTAGTTAAGAATCGAGTTACATTCTGGGCTTTGGCCCCGGTATTGATCAAAGACTGAATCAGCTGGGGAACCTGGCGGCGCACCTGAACAATCTGATTGACAAATCGAGCCTGGGCAATCTCGCGCACGATGAAAAAGGGAGATTGCCCCTGGGCCTTTAATAAATCCCGGTTGGTGATGACGCCCACGACCTTGTTTCTTGAATCCCGGATGGCAAGATGCTTGATATTTTTTTGCATCATCTCCATCATGCTCTCAAAAATGAGAGCCCGGGAAGATACCGACACCAGTGGCGAGGTCATTATGTCCGATACCGGTTTTAAAATGTCGTAGCCGGTGGCCGTGACTTTATTGCGCAAATCATTGTCGGTCACAAGCCCGACGAATTCGCCATCCGCCTCGCGGATAAAGATAGAGCTCGAATTGTGCTGGCTCATGACCGCCGCTGCCGCCTGAATCGGCATTTCGCAGTCGCAACACACCAGTTCCCGGTTAACGATGCTGGCGACGGGCTGATTGAAAAATTCCGGTGAAATCACGGCCGGTCTGAAGTTGCCGGCGATAATTTCGGCATAGGAGCGGTCCAGCATACGTTTGCCGAAGGTGTCCGTGAAATAATCGGAAAAGGCTTCATACCTTTGACAGACATCCAGGAAAATGTCTTTGGGCAAAATATAAAAATAAGAATCCTCGGTCACTCGCAGCGTGCGAATAGCAAGCCCCTTGTTCATCAGCATGGAGATACCGCCATACATATCGCCTTCACCCAACATCCCGCGCAGGGTCTTTTTATCATTTTCTTCAAAATATCTCTCGGCGGCTCCTTTTTTGATTATGTACAGATATTCGAGCTTTGACTGCCCCTGGACAAACAACATGGTATCCCGGGGATAGTTGATTATCGAAATCGATTCCGCCACCCGGCTGATTTCTTCCTCCGGCAGAAAGTTAATCGGCACCAGTCCGGATATAAAGTGCAGGGCCTGTCCGGCTGCAACAATGGATGCATAGGAATCATTGGACATCAGGGTGCGAAAACGGCCGGCGAAATGTTCGTATAAAATCTTGTTGCGGGTACAAACTTCCAGGAACGCTTTTTGCGGCAATACATAAAGCGTTGCATTGGCCACCACCTGCACGGTCCGGACCGAGATCCCGGCATTCATCAATAGCGAAACCCCGCCGAAGGTATCACCCGGCTCCAGGGTGCCTCTGATATTTTTTTGACCGTCGGTTTCATAAAATAGTTCCATCGAACCCGCTTGGATGATGTAGACGCAATCCATTTTGGTGCGCCCCTGAACCGCCAGAATCGTGCTTTTGGGATATTTTTTAACTGTAATTTCGCCGGCAATAAATGCCAATTCTTTCTTCGGCAGTTTGGATAAAAGCGGAACGCCCGCCAAAAACTCACTGATCTTGTCTTCCATTATTTCACCCGCTCATTGTGTCCAAATCGAGGGATACCCCTCGATTTGGAGTTATTAGTTATCTGTTATTCGTTATTAGTATATGGCTCCAGCGATTTGGAGATGAAACATGTGTTCGAAATTTATTTCTGAGAAACTATTAACCAATAACCATTAACAAATAACACCATCTTTAAACTACCACATACCGGATTGCGTGCCAATTCAATTCAAACAACGGCGTATGTACAGGTAAATTGTCAACCTGATTTTTCGGCGCCCTCTGAAGACCATTAAATCCCAAATCTCAATTGGACTTTATTTGAAATTTGGATTTTGGTGCTTGGAATTTTCATGATTTTCCTTAAGCTAGCAATTACTTGCCTAAATGAATGGGCCCTGATCAGCCAGGGTCTGAATTGACACGATCATTCGACTATGTTAATCCTGTCTGACGACAATCGTCCCGGCCTGCGCCTTTAACCCAGCGCAAAATCCTGGGGATTCGTACCTGCCGGTGCGTTTGGACGCACCGAAGAATCTCCGAGCCTCCAAATTAGATCAATGACGCCTGAGAACAAAAAAAACAAGCGTTTGGTCGCCTTATTTCTATTCGGCATCGTATTGCTGAATTATCCGATCCTGTCTTTGCTCAATCTCAATATCACCGTATTCGGACTACCGCTGGTGTATGTCTATATATTCAGTATCTGGGGCCTTTTAATATTTCTGTCAGCTTTGGTGATGGGCCGGGCAAAGGAGCATATAAATAATACCGCAGATTCGGGAAAGTAATTCGTGCTAAACACCGCGAGCATTTTATTCGTTTCCTTCATTTATATGGGCCTCCTTTTTGCGATCGCCTATTGGGGTGACAAACGGGCGGATGAGGGTCGCAGCGTCATCGCCAATCCGTATATTTACACCCTGTCTCTGGCAGTCTACTGCACGGCCTGGACGTTTTACGGCAGCGTCGGAATGGCGGCCCGCGACGGCCTGGGATTTTTAACCATATATCTCGGCCCGACTCTGATGACCATCCTGGGCTGGCTGGTGCTGCGCAAAATCATTCGGATCAGCAAAGTCCAGCGCATTACATCCATTGCCGATTTTATTGCATCGCGCTACGGCAAAAGTCCCATGCTGGGTGGTGCGGTCACCATCATCGCCGTCATGGGCGTCATCCCGTATATTGCCCTCCAGTTAAAAGCCATCTCCACCGGCTTTCTGATGATCAATCAATACCCCGACGTTTCAGTATCTTTTAATTTCGCAGATATTCCCGTACTGGGCGACACCGCATTTTACGCCGCCGTGACATTGGCCCTGTTCGCCATTTTGTTCGGCACGCGCCACCTGGAGGCAACCGAACGGCACGAAGGGCTTGTGGCGGCCATCGCCTTTGAATCGATTGTCAAGCTGGCCGCATTTTTAACCGTGGGAATCTTCGTAACCTATTATCTTCACAATGGTTTTGCCGATTTATTCCAAAAGGCCGGCGGTCTGCCGGACATCAAACCGGCCGCAACTCTGGCCCATGACCTGCCGGTCGATTATTTTAAAGATATCCTTACCATCAGTGCCCGCGAAGCCACCTACACTGACTGGTGTATTTACCTGTTTCTCTCGATGATGGCCATTCTCTTTTTGCCCCGTCAATTTCAAGTGATGGTGGTCGAAAACGTCAACGAAGAACACTTAAACCGGGCTACCTGGCTTTTCCCCCTTTACCTGCTGGCGATCAATATCTTTGTGCTGCCGGTTGCAATGGCCGGTATCCTGCATTTTTCCGATGCAACCCACGCCGACTGGTTTGTGCTGATGCTACCCATGGCCGAATCCCAGCAACTGCTGGCACTGTTGGTATACCTGGGCGGCATGTCAGCTGCTACCGGCATGGTGATCGTTGAAACCATCGCCTTAAGCACCATGATTTGCAACGATCTGGTGATGCCGGTCTTAATCCGGTTGCCGATACCGGCCTTTTCCGGCCAAAAGGATCTGCGCGGATTGCTGTTGGTCATCCGCCGGGCCAGCATTGTCCTGGTACTGATGCTGGGATATGCCTATTTTCATACCATCGGCGAATTTTACGCCCTGGTATCTATCGGCCTGGTCTCCTTTGCCGCTGTGGCACAATTTGCACCGGCCATGCTGGGTGGCATTTTCTGGAAAGGCGGCACCCGCATCGGCGCCCTCAGTGGCCTGGTCGCCGGATTCATAGTCTGGGCTTACACCCTGCCCTTGCCTTACCTCGTTCAGGCCGGCCTGTTTCCGGCAAACTTTGTAACCCATGGACCCTTTGGCATTGAACTATTGAAACCGTACCAGCTTTTCGGGCTGCAGCATTTGAATCCAATCTCTCAATCGGTATTCTGGAGCATGCTGTTTAACGTCAGTGCCTATATCGGGGTATCCGTTATGAGCCGTCCCCGGGCCGTCGAGCACACCCAGGCGGCCTTCTTTGTCGAAGTTTTCAAGTATTCCGGTGAAACCGGCGATTCTCTCTTCTGGCGCGGTACTGCCAGCCTGCCGGCGTTACAGTCACTCTTGCGGCGATTTCTCGGCCGCAGCCGCGCAGATACCGCATTGGACGATTATGCTCAAAAACGCAATATCACCTGGAGCCAGTATCTAACGGCGGATGCGGATCTGGTCAGCTATGCCGAAAAGCTGTTAACCGGAGCAATCGGATCCGCCTCAGCCCGGGTCATGGTATCTTCGGTTGTCAAAGAAGAACCCCTGGGAATCGAAGAAGTACTGAATATCCTGGACGAAACCCGCCAGGTGATCGCCTACAGCCACGAACTGGAGAAAGCCACGGCCGAACTCAAGGATGCCAACACTCAACTGCAGGAACTGGATCGCCTCAAAGATGATTTTATATCCACGGTCTCCCACGAGCTGCGCACCCCGCTGACCTCGGTACGCTCCCTCTCGGAAATCCTTCATACGAATCCCAACATCGATTCGAACCAGATCGAAAAATTTACCGGCATTATTATTAAAGAAAGCGATCGCCTGATCCGCTTGATCAGCCAGGTGCTGGACTATGAGAAGATCGAATCCGCCCAAATCGCCTGGTCGGTAGCCTCCCTTAATCTTGAAGAAGTCATCAAGGATGCCGTTGCCAGCACCCGCCAATTGATTCAGGACAAAAACATCAAAATCAATCTGGATATTGAACCGCACATACAGTCCGTTTCCGGTGACCGCGACCGCCTGGTTCAGGTTTTGGTCAACCTGATCTCAAATGCCGTGAAATTTTGTGAAGCCGGCCGCGGCCAAATTACCGTTCGTTTGCGGGCCAAAGCGGCCCACCTGTTGATTCAGGTCGAAGACAACGGAATCGGCATCAAACCGGAAAATCTCAACCGAATTTTCGAACCCTTTCACCAGATAAAAAACCCGACCCGCGGCCGCCCGGTGGGAACCGGTATCGGCTTGACCATCACCAAACGTATTGTCGATTTTCATCACGGCCGGATCTGGGCCGAAAGCACGCCCGGCAGCGGAGCGACCTTTTCGTTTACGCTGCCGATTCACCGGGCACCAGCGGTGGGCTAAGTTATTCGTTATTGGTTATTTGTTATTGGTTAGACGATTGGGATTTAGATCCAATATCTTCTGACCCTGACCGCCGCAATTGAAGATTGAATATTGTAAATTTAATATTTAAGGATTCGTTTCTCTCAATCTTTTTTAAATAGACAGATTACATTATTCGATGCTTACAGTCCGCCTCTGGAGGATTGGATGTTCAGCGTTCGATGCTTACAGTCCGCCTCCGGTGGGTTCGACGTTCATTAGTTTCTTTTTCGATCAAACTGGTCGCTCCGCGACAACCGGCCGGGCTGACACCTGACACCCCAATTCGGTTTTCTGACCTCTGTCATCTGTCCTCTGACTTCTGTCTTCTGTCCTCTGTCTTCTGTCCTCTGTCATCTGTCATCTGTCTTCTGTCATCTGTCCTCTGTCGTCTGTCATCTGTCCTCTGACTTCTGTCATCTGTCCTCTGACTTCTGTCCTCTGTCTTCTGTCCTCTGTCCTCTGACTTCTGTCATCTGTCCTCTGTCATCTGTCTTCTGTCCTCTGTCTTCTGTCATCTATATGCTATGCCACAAGAACCGAATAACCAATAACCAATAACGATTAACTATTCTCAGAACTTCTGCCTCGCATAATAAGTCTTCTGTGACGCAGCCAGGGCCTCCTTCAGGGTATAGATACCCCGGCGGGCCAACAGCGGCAGCATTTTCAGAAAAATTTCACCAGTTGCCGAAGCATCTCCCAAAGCGGTATGGCGACCGATGATCCGGACTCCCAGGCGCTGTGATATGGCCTCCAGGTCATGGTTTTCGTGGGAGGGGTGAATCACGGCGGACAGCAGCAGGGTATCCAGAACCGGATTGACGAATTTGGCCCCGGTCCGGGCTTCCTTGAGCTGCAAAAATCGCATGTCAAAGGCTGCATTGTGAGCCACCAGAATCGTATCTTCGGCAAATTGATGAAATTGGGGCAACACCTGATCGATCAGCGGCTGCCCGATCAGCATTTCTGGATGAATTCCATGGATCTTGACCGAGGTCCAGGGAACGGATCGCTGAGGATCGACCAACTGCTCGAAACCCTCATCGCGCAGCAATCGACAATTAACCATACGAAAGGCCCCGATCGATATTATCTCGTCGCCCCCGGCCGGATTCAATCCGGTGGTTTCCATATCAAATACGGTGTAGGTTAGATCGGTCAGGGGCCGGTCTTCCAGCTCCGGTACTTGCCGCAAATTGCCGAACAGGTCGAAATCATAAAATTCGGGACGGCTTTCCGGCAGGATGGTCAGGGATCGCGCCGCGTCCGGTTCCGTCACATCAACGACCGGCATAAAAAAACGTAAATACGACGTGCCCTTCAGCTGTTTGGAGGAATATGACCCGATATCGGCCGCATGGTGATCGATAATTTCACGCAGCGTCAAAGTCATCCCTTCCTCTTCGAACACCAGCGGCTGTTCTTCCCATTCGCGCAGAGTCCCTATTTCCACCGGCGCACCCTGCCAGAGCAAATCAAAACCAACATACCAATCCAGCTCTTTCAGACGGCAGGTAAGTCCCGAAAATCCGATCAAAGTCTTTAATTTGTCGATGACAAACACCAGCACCAGCAGAAAAGAATAGCTGTCGATCTTGATCTTAATCGCCGGATTCAAATTTTCCGCCTGCACTTCAACCTGCAATTTCTCGACCGCTTTGGATGTAAGCAGATCGGCAAGGTCTTTGGCGCTCATCGTTATCAAAGGCCATTGGCTGAAATTACTGCGGGTGTTATCGGGAAGCTGGCTCTCCAGAATCTCGCCCATAACCAGGGATTCTTTGTGGATGATGCCTTTGAGCGCATCGAGTTGACGAGCCTCCATCTGAGGAAACTCAATGATGGTTTCGATGGCCGATCGGATGCCGGCCAACGAGGCTCGGATCCCGCGTGAAAAGGATTCTAAAGCCAGGTTCAAATGACTGTCGGTTTCGAGCTGCCGGGTTATATCATTAAATATCAATATCAGTCCGGTATAACGCCGCATGGCGTCCAGGACCGGAACCGCCTCAACTCGCAGCAAACGCTCATCGGCACCCGGCACGACGAAATACGAAACCACTTCAGGATCATTGTCCCGCAATTTGAGGTTTATTTGATCGAGAGCGTGGGCAATCAGGTTTTTTTCGATAATTCCGTATACGGATCTTCCCAGTCCGATATAACGGGCGGAATCACCTGATGGGGACTTATAATTCTGATCGCTTTGCGGTGGGTCGGCAGTTCCGGTCAGCAGCTGACGGGCCCGATTATTGTACAATAGAATCCGGCCTTCAGTATTGCAGATTACGACGCCTTCGGGCAGCTCGGCCATGATGGCCGCCAGGGTATTTTTCTCCTGCTCCGAGTCGGCCCGGGCACGGTGGATTTTCTCTTCAATATTTAATGTAAGGGATTCGTATCGTTGTGCCCATTCATTGATACGCTCACACAGCCGGCGGATCTCCGCCCCACCATCGCTGCGAATCCGATGGGCGGGGTTTGAAGAGTTAATCAGGGAGATTTCATCGGCTATTCGCCGCGTGGGTAAGATGTATCTGCGAAAGACCGTCAGCACCGGCGCGCCGATCACCACCAGCAGCATGGTGGTGATGACGATCAACGGCCCGATGAATTGGTACAAAAGTTGGAGGATGAATTGCAGCTGCTCTGAGGTCAACTGGTGTTTAAACCAGACTGCAGATCCGGTGAGGATGATGATTGTAAGAAAAGCGGAAAGTGCAACAACCTCCCAATAATGATTACCCGGCTTCCTCATGGATATTGTCTAAAACCGTTTTAACTTTGGCAACAAGATCGGCATTCGAAAAAGGTTTGGTAATGTACGCATCCGCTCCCAGGGCCAGTCCTTTGGCGATTTCGACCTCGCGCCCCTTGGCAGTCAGAAAGATTATTTTTATTCCCCTCAATTTTGGATTCAAGCGCACAATTTCGCAAACCTCATATCCATCAATCCCGGGCAGCATAATATCCAGCAGAATTAGATCCGGATGGTACTGGTAGATCATATCCAGCGCGTCATGGCCGTTTTCAGCAATGAGAACGCTGTAACCCTGCTGTTCCATCAGAAACTGGATGGGCACCACAATACTAGGTTCATCATCCACTATCAGAATTTCTTTTGGCATAAGGAGTTACCTTTTAAAATGCCTAAATTGCTCTAAAATGCCTAAAATTAAGGCTATGCATCGCTATAATGAGAAAAATCCTGATTTCACGATACCAAAGAGCTAACTTAGCAAATTTCACGCCTCCGGCCGTTAAGACTAGGGGCTGGACGGTATCTACCACTGACTCTCACTGACACCTGAAACCTGACACCTGAAACCTTAATCTTCGCTTTTGGCCTTTGCAAATCCGATGCCGGTTAAGGCTGCTTCCATCTCATCCAAGATTACGGGGTCATCAATCGTTGCCGGGGCTTTATAGGGCTTATTGTCCGCAATTTTTTGAATCGTTCCCCGCAGGATTTTGCCGGACCGGGTTTTGGGCAGACGTTTAACCACGGTTGCGGTTTTAAAGGATGCCACCGGTCCGATACGGTCTCGAACCATCTGAATGGTTTCCTTGACGATGTCAGCCGGCTCACGGGTGACCCCGGCATTGAGGACCAGAAACCCGATGGGAACCTGGCCTTTGAGTTTGTCATCGACGCCCAGCACCGCGCATTCCGCCACCTCCGGATGATCGGCCAGGACTTCCTCCATGGCTCCGGTAGACAGACGATGACCGGCAACGTTGATAATATCGTCGGTACGGCTCATCACGAAAACATAACCCTCTCCGTCGATGAAACCGGCATCGGCGGTTTTATAATAGCCGGGAAACTCCTCGAGATAGGCCTTGATGAATCCGTCATCGTTGTTCCACAGAGTCGGCAGTGTCCCGGGCGGCAGCGGTAGTTTTACCACCAGGGCCCCGATATCCCCGGCTTTGATGGGACTGCAGCTTTCATCAACCACCTGCAAATTCCAGCCCGGTGCCGGTTTGGTGGGTGAGCCCTCTTTAATCGGGTAATGGTGAAGCCCCAGGCAGTTGCCGGCAATGGACCAGCCGGTCTCGGTCTGCCACCAATGGTCGATTACGGGAACCTCCAGGTTGTTTTCAGCCCATCTCAGGGTGTCCGGATCCAGTCGCTCGCCGGCCAGAAACAGCGCCTTAAATTGGGTTAAATCATAGTTCTTCATCAGTTCGGCCTGGGGATCTTCGCGCTTGATGGCGCGGAAGGCGGTCGGTGCCGTGAACATCACCTTGACGTTGTGCTCTGATATAACCCGCCAGAAAACTCCGGCATCCGGTGTTCCCACCGGCTTGCCCTCAAAGATGATGGTCGTGCAGCCCTTTAGCAGCGGTCCATAGACAATATAGGAATGGCCGACCACCCAGCCCACATCCGAGGCGGCCCAGTAGACATCGCCGGCTTCGACATTGTAGACAGCGCCCATGGTCCATTTCAGGGCCACCAGATGTCCACCGTTATCCCGCACCACACCCTTGGGAACACCAGTGGTGCCGGAGGTGTATAAAATATAAAGGGGATCCGTGGCCAACACCGGTACGCAGTCATGGGGTTGGGCATCGGCCATGACCGCATCCCAGTCCAGGTCACGGCCGGCCACCATGCCGGCTGCCTCCATGGGACGCTGCTTGATGATGCAGGCCCCGGGTTTGAACTCAGCCATCTCAATGGCCTTGTCCAGCAGCGGCTTGTAGGCAATTACCCGTGCCACCTCGATCCCGCAGGAAGCGGAGACAATGACTTTGGGTTTGGCGTCGTCGATGCGCACGGCCAGCTCTTTGGCGGCGAATCCGCCGAACACCACCGAATGCACGGCCCCGATCCGAGCGCAGGCCAACATGGCCACCAGGGCTTCGGGAATCATCGGCATGTAGACCAGCACCCGGTCGCCCTTGGTCACCCCCTGGGCCGCCAGCGCCCCGGCAAACCGCGCGACCTCGTCGCGCATCTGATTATAGGTGATTTTGGTTATAGTGTCGGTAACCGGGCTGTCATAGATAATCGCATTCTGGTCACCGCGGCCGTTTTCTATGTGATAATCCAGGGCATTGTAGCAGGTATTGACCTCCCCGCCGCTGAACCAGCGATAAAAAGGCTTATTGCTGTCATCGAGCACTTTGTCCCATTTTTTATACCAGTGACAATCTTCTGCGGCCTTGGCCCAGAAAGTATCGGGATCTTCAATGGACTGCTGGTATGCAATTTCATAAGGATTGGTCATGTTCATTCTCCTATTAATCGCCACATATTCGGCCTAGTTCAAAGTTCCAATTTCCGGAGTAATCTTTCTAGCATTGCATTAAATATCTGGCCAGTGTTAGCCAAAGATGCTGCATTACTCCCAAGACATCTTATTTCTTATACATCCTTTGTTGTGAGTCGATTTCCGGCACCTGAAGAAGCCGCTCGCTTTCAGGCTTCTTTAGCTCCGCTTCCAGATAATCAGCTCGATCGGCAATCGTCGGCGGCGGATCAGGAATGTTTCGCAAAAACCGCCAAAGCCATCCCGGACCCTCGGCCAATTCGGGGTTGATTTCGAGTGCTTTTCGGTAATCGTGCAGCGCGGCCTCGGGCCGTCCAACCCGGTCGTTTAGAATACCCCGGTTGGCATAGGCTTCGGCATACCGGTCATCCAATCCGATTGCTTCGTTGAAAGATTCGCGAGATTTATCAAAACGCCCCATTTGGAGAAGGGTGATGGCTTTGGCGAGATGAGCTTGCTTATATCCCCGATGCTCGACGAGCACCTCATCGAATATCTGGAGCGCTTTTTCTAGTTCGCCGTCCTCGAGATATTTGTTGCCTAGCCTGTACTGGTTTTCGCCCGGGGTAGTTTCCAGAACCGTATATTTATAATAGTAATAACCGACAGTACCGAGTATAGCTAGCGTGAATATAGCGGCCAGTATGTTTTTATTCATAAATATCAAAAGTACTTGTTTATGATAACGCTGTTAAATAAAAAAGAAAATGTCACGACAATGAATACGGTCATGGGGACCGTTCTTTTTCCCAGGTCCCGGATCTCATCTTCCGTCAGCTGCCGATCGAGTTTACGTGCGGTTCTGGTCAACCGTTGTGAAAGTATAAATTTTTTAGTGGGTCGAAAAAGGAGGGCGGCTAGGCCAATCGACGAGATCCAGTACCAAATTGTCATCGTGTCCATGACTAAAATTGCTCCCTTCTTGACTTCCGGCCCAGCCATTGAAAATATGGGGGGATACCGAAGTATTCCCCCCAGTTAGTTTGGTTTAATTGAGATTAAGCCTTCTTTTTGGCAAGATCACCGACGTCCTCGATAAGCGCTTCAACCTCTTTAGAGGGAATCGTGGACATCTCCAGCTTGTAAGCGAGGAACCACATCATCGCTACACCGAGGGCCCACCAGATTATCTGCCACAGCCAGATGGAAGGCATTCCAAATAGCCAGGTCGATGAATCGGTTGGGTTACCGAAAATCGTGTTCCCCAGAACAGCGCCCGGTCCTTGAGCAAAAAAGAACCAGCCGATGACGACCACCCAGGCGACCTTGACAAGGCCTTTCTTTTCATCCGGCAGCCCGGCATGTTCCTTGAGGAAATCATGGAATTTCATCCGGTGCGCCAGGGATTCTTTATCCTGCGTCAAAGCAGACACGATCACGGCGATGCTGAAATTGAATATGATCCCCCAGCCGGCGGAGTGAATGGTCCAGGGCCAGCGACCCCAGGCGGTGATGCCGAACCAGTTGGTGCCGATGGTTTCGGTACAGGTTACCGCAATGATGCCGGCTATCAGCCCCAAGGTGATGCCTTTGCGGTTAAGCATGGGCCAGTAGCAGATGCCGATCAGTGCGGGCCACATCTGGAAGCCATAGGCCACCGCGAGCCCACCCAAAAGCACCAGGGCGTCAGTCGAAGTTGTCGCCACAATCAACGCCGAGAAAACGATGACGGCCACGCCAATTCTCCCAATCACTTTTTGCGTCACGTTGGAAGCATCTTTTTTGAAAAAGTGCTTGTAAATGTCCCGGGTCAGCATACCGCTGGCCGTGGACATATAAGCCGCACCCGTCGATTGCATGGCTGCCAAAGCACAAACCGCAAGCAGGCCAACCATCCATGGGGCCGCATCGGACAGCAGATTGATCAAGGCCGGCACGATCATGCCCTGCTTACCTGGCATTGTCATGAGGTCTTGGCCAAGTTTCATGATGTCCTTGGCAAATCCGGCTTCCAGCATTGCCGTATCGGCGCCGATGAGGTGTCCCGAAAAGGCTTGAAACGCCGTAAAAATGATCAGGATGCCGCCGATGCCCATTGATGAAGCCCATACCTGCTGCGGTGCAAACGGCTTGGGATTTTTATTGGCAAACGACCACATGGAAAAAGCCGGGGAGGATTGAATTCCCATGAGCGCAAAGGCATACGAGAGAATCATGATACCGGTCCAGGCGCCGCCAAGCGCGCTCGGGCCGGATTTTACAAACTGGATGACACCCGGGATGGCAATATAGTGGCTGTAACCGTCGGCTGTCAATTTTTTATCTAGACTGACAAGGTTGGCAATGCCTTGGTTCAAGGCGCCCCAGCCGCCGGCATAGCTGATACCGATGATGCCGATGGCGGTAATTCCGCCGGCCAGCAGTAGACACTGCACCGTATCAACATAGGCGACCGCTCTCAGCCCGCCGGAAGCAACATAAAGAAAAACCACGAGGGACAACATCCACATGCCCACGTTAACGGAAAACATGCCGTTTGTTAGAACGTTAAACAAAAACCCGGATGATCGGAGCTGTACACCCAGATAGGGTATCGAAAAAAACAGGGCCACAATAACAACCAGAATCCGAATCGCATCGGATTTGAAGTAATCCGAGAACATTTCGCCCGGTGTAACATAGCCGAAGTGTTTACCCAGCATCCATTGCTTTTTCAGGAACATCACCCCGGTAAAGGGAATGGTGATGGCATAAAACGAAGCATATGCATACTGGAAGCCATCACGGTACAGCAGTCCGGGATGCCCCATGAAAGTCCATCCTGAAAAGGATGTGGCTGTCGCTGCCAGCACGAATACCCAGGTCGGAATGGCACGGCCGGCAATGAAATAGTCGGATGCCGTTCTTGATGAGATGTACCCTTTGATGCCCCAGGCGATACAATAGGCCCAATAGGCTACAACGAAAATAAATAACCATACGACACTTGCTGTCATAATTCTTCTCCTTTCCTTTTAGTGTTTTTCTTAAACATCATGGAACCGTCAGGTCCTCTTCTTTCACCCCCAAATCCCGCGCTAGCAAGACCCGCTGCATGATCTCTCTGCTGCGTGATTTGGGGAGTTCATCCGTAAATTCATATTACCTTTTACGACGATTAGCCCCAACCGGGGCGTTAAGTTCATTCAGCCATAAGATGATTATTTCCCGGCCATTTGCTTGATTTCCTCAACAATTTCCGGGTTGGCCAGGGTGGTGACATCGCCGACATCTTTATTGTTGGAAATGGCGCCCAGTACCCGGCGCATGATTTTGCCCGAGCGGGTTTTGGGCATATCCGCCACGATCCACACTTTGCGCGGCTTGGCGATTTTGCCGATCTCGGTGCTGACGGTGTCGGATATTTTCTGCTCCAGTTCCTTGGAGGTCTCGAAGCCGGGTTTAAGCGATACGAAAAGATCCGGTTCCTTGCCCTTGATTTCATGGGCCACCGGCACGACGGCCGCCTCGGCCACTTCTTCCACCACCAGGGCCGCCGATTCGATCTCCTTGGTCCCCAGGCGGTGGCCGGAAACGTTGATGACATCGTCGATGCGGCCCAGGATACGGTAAAAGCCGTCCTCGGCTTCCACGGCGGCATCCCCGGTCATGTAGGGCCAATCACGCCAGTCTTTGCTCTCGGGATCCTGGCAGTAGCGGGCATAGTAGGTGTCCACAAAGCGGTCGCGATCACCCCAGATGGTCTGGAAGCCGCCCGGCCAGGGATTCTGGATGCAGATGTTGCCGGCCTTGCCGGCCCCGGATGGAATGACCTTGCCTTCATCGTCATAGATGATGGGGTGGATGCCCGGCACGCCCTTGCCGGCGCTGCCCGGTTTCATGGGTGAAAGGCCGGGGACCGTGCTGCACAGGAATCCGCCGGTTTCCGTTTGCCACCAGGTGTCCACAATGGCGGCCTGGCCCTTGCCGACCACTTCGTAATACCATTTCCAGACTTCGGGTTCGATGGGTTCGCCGACGGTGGTCATGTGCTTGAACCTATAGTTGTACTTGGCGGGTTCATCGGGACCGATCTTGCGCAGCGCCCGGATGGCGGTGGGGGCGGTATGGAAAATGTTGACATCCAGTTCCTGGGCGATCCGCCAGGGTCGGCCGGGATCCGGGTAATTGGGGATGCCTTCGTAAATGACCGTTGAGGCGCACAGCGCCAGCGGTCCGTAGACGATGTAGGAATGCCCGGTGATCCAGCCGATATCGGCCATGCACCAGTATACATCCTCCGGATGGATATCCTGGATGTATTTGGACGTTCCCGCGGCATAGGCCAGGTAGCCGCCCGTGCTGTGCTGGCAGCCTTTGGGTTTGCCGGTGGTCCCGCTGGTGTACATCAGGAACAACGGATCTTCAGCCAACACGGGCACGGGATCGACCCGCTGGCCGTAGTAGTCTTTCAGCACGTCGTTAACGAAATAATCGCGGCCCTCGACCATGGGCGTCTCGCTTGAACTTTTGCCGGGATAGCGCTGCCAGACCAATACCTTGTCAACTTTCTGGCCGTCCTTTTCAGCCAGCTCAACGGCGATATCGGCATTTTGCTTGTGGTTGAGCAGGTTGCCGGCGCGATAGTAAGAATCCATGACGATGAGCACCCGGCTCTGGGAATCGACGATGCGGTCGGCACTGGCCCTTCCGCTGAACCCGCCGAAAACCTCGGAATGGATGACGCCCAGACGGGCGCAGGCCAGCATGGTAATCGGCAGTTCGGCCGACATGGGCATATGCAGGGTCACGCGATCGCCGGCTTTTAACCCGGCAAAATCCCGCAGCAGGGCGGCGAACTCATTCACCCTGACGTAGAGTTCCTGGAAGGTAATGTGTTCGATTTTTTCTTCTTCGAGTTCGGGAACAAAATGAATGGCGGTTTTGTTTTTATTTTTGGCAAGATGACGATCCACGCAATTGTAGCTGGCATTGATTCTGCCGCCCTTGAACCATTTCCAGCAGGGAGCATCGCTGGTATCGAGGATTGTATGCCAGTACTCGAACCAATCGAGCAGATCGGCGTATTCTTTGAAACAGTTCGGGAAATTTTCCAAACTGAACCGATCGAAGACGGTCGGATCGGTCATGTTGGCCTGGGCAATAAATTCTGTGCTTGGATGATAATATTCCTCTTCCCCCCAATGTACTGCAATTTCGGCTTCGGAAGTTTCGACAATTTCCTTATCCGCCATATTGACCTCCTCTCTTTGTTGGGTTTAGAAATAAGAAAAATCTGTCCATTCCATAAAATATATAAAATCCAACCAGTTAACACCCGAACTGAATAATATTCATTAATTTTTATTGATTTAATTCAATCAAGATGATTGTATGTTTTTGGTCCCATTCAATCGTTTTTAGCGTTCTATAATAATTAGTTTGTAGTTGTCAAGGTGATTTTTGTTCAGATTGGATATTTTTTCAATAATTTCGTAACCGTTCAGGGGTTTAAAGTTTGGGGCTTCGCCCTTCGGGCTACGAGATCCCACAAGCAGGGTTCAAGGTTTTTGGGTTCGGGCTGCTATTTCTGTAATTGACATCGTAATTAAAATGGCATAAAAGCCCCTCTGAAAAGTTCCTAATCGACCGATTTTCACCAAACTGTCCTGCTTGAGAGAAACGACCAGAAACGGCTCGTGCAAAAATGCTTGATTATAAGAGCAAGATAGAAAAAGGGTTTCAATATTGGGGCATCAGGGTCATTCGTCACCGTTGGGCTATTCTGTTGGTGACGGTGGCGGTGGCCGGATTAGCGGCAATTCAACTCCCCAAACTTAGTATCGCCACCTCTGTGGAAAGCATGTTCGCGCGGTACGATCAGACAATTACCGATTACCAGCGGTTTCGCAGTCATTTCGGACGTGACGAGGAAATTGTCCTGCTGATTTCCTCGCCGGATATCTTCAGCCTTGAATTCCTCACCACGCTCAAGCAATTTCATAGCGATCTGGAAAATTCACTCCCGCTGCTGAAAGAGGTCAGTTCGCTGGCCAATGCACCCTACATCGAGTCCGTCGACCGCGGAATACGTGTCGGGGGCTTTCTCGATAGCCTGCCGTGGACAGAGGAAGCGGCGCAACAGTACCGACAACATGGCCATTCATATCCCGGATACCGGAATGTATATTTTACCCCGGATGGCAAACATGCAATTGTGGTCATTAAAACCCAGGCGGTCTCGGCGTTGTCGGCCGATGGCCGGCGGTTGCGAGGTTATGCCCGGGGTATCCGCATGGCCGAAGAGCATCCTTTGCCGGTGCCGCAACAGTCGATATCACAAGTCGAGAATATTGCCGTCATCGGCATTATTGAGACCGTAATTAAGGAATACCAGAGTCCGAACTTCAGCATTGCATTCAGTGGAACGCCGGTCTACCAGTATCATGTCGAACCTATGATTCGCACTAACATGAAGAGAATGTGTACCGCGATTCTCATCGTTTCGGTTGTGTTCATGCCGTTTCTATTTGGTCGTGGCTCGGGTGCGATCTTACCCCCGATGACGGTGGTTTTGGGTCTGATGGTAGCTTTAGCGTTGATGGCGTTGGCGTCGGTTCGCTTCAGCCTGACCTCGTCTACGCTACCCTCCACCCTGTTGTCCATTGGCCTGACCGCACCGATTCATTTCCTGGTGGTTTATTACAAGCTCCAAAAGCGGGTCGGGAAGTTCCGGGGTATTATTGCCACCATGAAGCATTCCGGTTTTCCGATCACCATGACCAGCTTTACGACAGTGGCGGGATTGATGTCATTTTCATTTGCGGGTATTGCGCCTATTGCGGATTTAGTAAATTTCACTATTATTGGGATTCTCGCCATCCTCGTGTTTACGCTTGTCACCATGCCGGCATTGCTATCGATACTGCAGGTTGTTTCGGGTGCCGAACGGGGTGAGGCGGATTATGAAGCTTCCATTTTCAACCGGACACTGTTGGGGTTGGGGCGCCTCGGAGTTACCCGTCCTTACTTCGTTTTTGTTTTATTCCTGGCGGGTACCCTGGTTGCGGGTTTTAACATCTCCCGGCTTCATTTTTCGCACAACCAACTGCATTATTTTACAGAAGATTCCGATTTCATGCGGCAGGTCCGGCTGATTGAAGCGCAGACCGGTGGATTTCGGGCGCTGGAAGTACTGATCGATAGCCAGCGGCAACGGGGAATTGTCAACCAGGATCTGCTTCAGGCTATCGAACAGTTGGAAACCCATCTGAGGTCCGCGACGGATAGTCAGGGGCAAACTTATGTCGGACGAACCCGATCTCTCGTTGATCTCATCAAGGAGATCTCCTGCGCAATAACAGCAAGGGATGAGGGCCCCTGCCGGATTCCGGAAGACGCCCCGGCCCTGGCTGAACAATTGGGTTTCGTTAGCCGCATAGTCCCCGAGGCGTTGCGAAAATACACGGATGCAGACTTGCAGACAGGCCGATTGACCGCCATGATGTACTGGAGAGATGCGGCCGACGACGTCGATTTCATTGCCCGGGTGCGGGAATATGCCGCAACTTTGTTCGACTCTGGGGTCGAAGTGGTGGTAACCGGGGTTGTCTCCATCAATTCCGGCATCATTGATGCAATGATGAGCACCTTGGCCATCGGTTATAGCGTGGGATTTTTGCTGATTACGGCATTAATGATCCTGGCCGTTGGCGAGGTGCGCATGGGACTGTTGGCCATGATTCCCAATCTATTGCCGCTTGTCATCGCTTTGGGGGTTATGGGATTTTTGGACATCCCGCTGAATACGTACAACATGATTGGCGGCAGTATCGCCATTGGACTGGCTGTGGACGACACTATCCATTTCTTCCATAACTTCCGCAAATACTACCTGAAGTCTGGTGATATTGACTTTGCGGTGCGCGAGACTTTAGGATCGGCAGGCCGCGCTTTGATGGCAACGACCCTGATTCTGGTTGCCAGTTTCTGGATGCGACTATTCAGTAATCTGAAAGTGGTAGCTGATTTTGGATTGGTGATGGGTATTACCTTACTCGTGGCCTTTCTGGCCGATGTATTGCTTGCGCCGGCCCTGCTGCGGCTATTTTATGGGACCGGGCAGAAGGATTCCCGGAAACGATTTGATGTTCAGCAGGCGCACAGCGTATGATGCCTATGAAACGCAAGCTCAAGAATATTGCGCTTTACCTGGTCTGTTTTGTTGCTACAACAGCGGCCGTGTACGCTGTATTTACTTATTCCGCTGAAAAGACACTTCATTTAGATAGTGTTCGAACGGGTATCCAGAACTCTTTGATATTGCTGATTAATATCGCATAAAAGGAAAACGAAGATTTTCCAGTTTAATGCATTTTTTACTTGCATTAAAAACTCGTAAACGGTAGTTATCTT
>Ga0209678_1000114_pt1 | contig 32236 bp, 32 predicted proteins | sample WorMetilvaeELBA1_FD_187404 | JGI IMG/M metagenome (GOLD analysis project Ga0209678, IMG submission 187404) | Marine gutless worms symbiont microbial communities from Max Planck institute for Marine Microbiology, Germany - Olavius ilvae ELBA.1... ...
CCACCGCCGGCGCAACGTCGTCGAGCGCGCCATCTGCCGGCTCAAGGGCTGGCGCCGCATCGCCACCCGATACGACCGCCTCGCGGTCAACTTCGCCGCCGCCGTCTACCTCGCCGCCATCGTCTGTTGCTGGTCATGAGTCCGGAGCCTAGTCCGTCGCTTCCAGTGGTGGGTGCGGCGGCGAGGACGGCCACGGGTAGTCAAGGCCCAGCAGCTGCCGCAGCACCGGCGGCGCGTTGTCGATGAAGTCGGGATCGAGCTCCGACAGCAGGTCCTCGATCGGCTTGACGAACTTGGGCAGGAACTCGATCAGCACGCCGATGCGGTCCTGGTCCGACCGGTTCGGCATGGCGCAGTGCCAGGTGGCGCCGAAGAACAGCACCACGTCGCCCGGCTCGCCGGTCATGCGGGCGCAGGTCTCGACCGTCGCTTGGTCCGCCGTCGGGTAGCTGAGGTTCTGTTGCGAACCCGGCCAGTACGCCGTCGCGCCCGTCGCGTCGGTGAACGGGTCGAGCATGACCGTCGCCTGGCCGTTGAGCGGAAACGACGGGTTGATGCGCGTCGGGAAGCTGCGCGTGCGGTAGAAGTCCCAGTACGGATAGTCGATGTGCGGCTCCTGGCCCCGGAAGCCGGGCATCACGCGCGAGGCGCAGATCGAGCCCATGACGAAGTCGCTGCCCAGGAACGCCCGCATGATGGCGACGATCGCGGGGTGCTGGACCATCTCGACGAACACCTGGCCCCGGGCGATCAGGTTCCAGACCCGGCGCTGCCGCGTGGCGTCCTCTTCGTCCCGGTTGAAGTGCGAGCCGGTCTCCGTGCGGTCGTCGGTCTCGCGGATGACGATGTCGCGCGCCGCGCGCACCTGCCCCGCCGTGAAGAGGCCGGGCAGCCGCACGGCGCCGCCGCCGTCCAGCAGTTCGGCGACCGCGGCCGCCGGATCGACACTGTCCGGGCGCATCGTCAACATCGTCGTCTCCCCGCCGCCGGCGAAGCCGTCTGCCAGGACATTCTAGGCCAGCGCCGCGCCGGGCACAGCGCCAAAGCACGGGCGCTTCGCCGCAAGACGGCGCTCTGGCACAATGGCCGCGGGGGAGACGCCGATGGCCAGCGAACGCACGGTGCGGGTCTACCAGGAGGACTGGTGGCCCTTCCAGAACCTGCCGGCCGCGCTGGCGCGCTTCACACGCGAGACCGGCGTCGCGACCGAGCTGAGCTGGGACGTCGTCGGCGTCGGCTCGATCGAGACGATGTTCGAGCACATGACGCGGTCGTTCACGGACGACGATCCGCCGTTCGACCTGATCTGCACCGACGAGATCATCCTGCGCCGTTTTGCCGCCCAGGGGCGCGTGCTGGGCCTGAACGAGCTTATGGCGCGCGACGGCCTGACGCTGGATGACGTGGCGCCAGCGACGCGCGAGGCGGTCACGCTGGACGGCGAGGTGATCGGCCTGCCGTGCGTCAACGTCTCGAACATGCTGCTCTACCGTCAGGACCTGCTCAGCAAGTACGAACTGCCGGTGCCGCAGAGCTGGGCGCAGGTGCGTGACGTCGCGACGCGGCTGCAGCAGGCGGTGGCGGCGGACGGCGGCGAAATCTATGGCTTCGCGACGCGCGGCGCCCCCGGCGGCGGCCACGCGGTGTGGACGCTGGGCAGCGTCCTGGCCTCGTACGGCGGTCGCTGGTTCGACGCCGACGGCCGCCCGGCAGCGCTGACCTCGGCGGCGGAGGCGGCGCTCTCCGCCTATGTCGACCTGCTGCGGACGGCCGGTCCGCCCGACCAGCCGGCGATCAGCTTCGTCGAGCTGATGCGCGACTACCGCCGGGGCCGGGTCGGCATGATCCTGGAGGTCGGCATGGAATACGCGCACCTGCTGCGCGACGACCCGGAGCTGGCGCCGCGCAGCGGCATTGCCCTGGTGCCGGCCGGGCCGGTTGGCCGTTTCGCCAATCTCTACGCGCCGCCCTGGGCGATACCGGCGCGGTCGCGGGTCACCGCCAAGGCCTGGGAGCTGGCCAGGTTCCTGACCCGGCCGACCCAGCTGATCGAGGACGGGGTCGTCTCCGGCGCGCTGGAAACGGCGCCGCTGTCGGTGCTCTACAGCCCGGAGTTCGATGCCTGCTTTCGGGCCGACCTGCTGGCGAGCGCGCGGGCAAGCCGCGCCATCGCCGCGGAGGAGCGGCCGTGGTCGACGCTCGGCATCGACGCCTGCGCGGTGGTCGGCGACGCGGCGAGCGCGGCACTCGCCGGCGAACTGGAAGTGCGCCCGGCGCTCGAGCGGATCCAGCGCGGCCTCGAGGCGCTGGCGCCGGCACGCCCCCGCGACTGAGCGGACCCGCGGCGTCCTACCCGTAGTCGACCGCCGCCGGCGCCGCGAGCGCGCGCTCGGCGGCCTCGACCAGGCGCAGGGCGTCGCGCGCGTCGTCCAGCGTCGACAGCGGCGGCGCGCCGTCCCCGAGGCAGGCCCGCGCGAAGTAGTCGTAGACGTGCTCGAAACTCTCCGGATAGGCCGCCATGCTCCAGCCGGGCAGGGTCTCCTCGCCGAGGTAGAGCGCGTTCCAGGACGAGGTGAAGCCGCCTTTTGTCCCTAGCAGCTTGTAGACGACGGTCCACGGCTCGCTGGTCCGGTCGTCCGTCGCGAAGCTGCCCCACAGGTTGCCGATCGACCCGTCCGGCAGGGTGCACGAGATCATGATCTGGTCGGCGGCGGCCGGGTCGTCGAAGTGCACGTTCCCCACCGCCGCCGTCACCCGCCGGCCGAGGAAGAACAGCGTCGCGTAGGCGTGATGCATCATCAGGCCGCGCATGGTCAGGCCCGGTGCCCCGATATCGGCCGGGTGCTGCAGGTTGTAGACCAGCCAGAAGCTGCCGATCCGCCCCAGGCGCCCTCGTCCGCCAGCCTCTTAGCACGCCTGAGATCGGGCGCATAGATGTAGTTGTGGCACGGCATGCAGACGCGGCCGGTGCGTGCAGCGGCTGCCTTCAGGCCGTCGATCTCCGCCACCGTCGCGGCGACGGGTTTCTCGACGATGACGTGCTTGCCGGCGTCCAGCGCCCGTGTCGCCAAGGCCACGTGCTGCGCCGCCGGCGTGCACACCGCGACCGCCTCGACCGCCGGGTCGCCCAGCAGGTCGTCGAGCGACGCATAGGCGTGGGTCGCGACCTCGGCGGCGAAGCGGCGCACGTTGCCGGCGTCGCGGCTCCACGCGCCCTTCAGCTGCAAGAGCGGCGTCGCATGCGCCGCACGCGCGTGCAGCCGCGCAACGCCCCCCGTGCCGATCAGCGCGACGCCGGTCACGTCGGGCGCTCAGGCATCGTCATAGGTCACCTCCACGCCGGAGCGGCGCTCGTGCATCGCGGTCTCGCAGGCCTCGATCACGCGCAGGGTCGCCAGCGCGTCCTCCAGCGTCGACAGTGGCGCCTCGCCGCGGCCGATGGCGCGGTCGACGAAGAACGCCAGCTCGTTGGCGAAGCCGTCCAAGTAGTCGACGACGCCCCAGGCGGGGCCGCCCTGGTCGTCGAACCAGGCTTCGTTCCACGAATAGGCCGCGCCGCCCTTCGTCCCCAGCGCCTTGTAGATCACCGTCCACGGGTCGAAGGTCGGGTCGCTGGCCGCGAAGCTGGACCACAGGTTGGCGATGGCGCCGCCGTCCAGCTCGCAGACGATCATCACCTGGTCTTCGAAGTCGTGATGTTCGTAGTGCACGTTGGCCGCGACCGCCGTCGCCCGCCGCGGCCGCCCGGCCAGGTAGATCAGCGAGTAGACATGGTGCACGCAGACTTCGCGCAGCACGCCGCCATAGGCCGCCGCCAGCTCCTCCGAATGGAAGATGTTGTAGAGGATCCACAGGCTGGACAGGTCGCCCAGTGAGCCGTCGCCGATCAACCGGCGCATGCGCTCGACGGTGGGCTGGTAGATGTAGTTGTGCGCCGGCATACAGACCACGTTTTGCTGCGCCGCAGTGTCGCCCAGCCGCTTGATCTCCGCGGGCGTCTCCGAGACCGGCTTTTCCAGCAGCACGTGCTTGCCGGCCTCCAGGGCGCGGCAGGCGACCTCGCAGTGGGTCGCCGTCGGCGTCGCCACGATCACCGCCTCGACGCCCCGGTCGGCCAGCACCTCGTCGAGGTCGCGATAGACGCGCGCGCCGAGGCGCTCGGCAATGGCCGCGGCCTTCTCCCGGTCGGGATCGTAGACACCAACGGCGGCGACGCCGTCGTGCCGCGCGATGGCCTTCGCATGCGGCCCGGCGACGATGCCGCAGCCCAGCAGCGCGATCGGATAGGGCGCGGTCATGGCTTTCCTAGGTGCGGATGACGTGCTCCGTGATCTCCTGCATCGTCGTGTCGGCCTTGTTGACCTCGAACACGCTGCGGCCATGGCTCATGACGACGAAGCGGTCGCAGACCTGGAACGCATGGTAGAGGTTGTGCGTCACCAAGACGCTCGAGATGTCCTCGTCCTTCAGCCTGGCGACGTAGTTCAGCAGGCGCTCGGTCTCGCGCACCGACAGCGCCGACGTGGGCTCGTCGAGCAGCAGCATTCGGCGCTTGAAATAGACCGCCCGGGCGATGGCGACGGCCTGTTTCTGGCCGCCCGACAACATGCCGACTTCCTTGTCCGGATCGTCGATGCCGGAAATGTGCACCGCGCTGTCCAGCACGCTCACGGCCGTCTCCGACATCTCCTTGTGGCGCATGAAGCCGACGCCGTCGGTGATCTCGCGGCCCATGAAGATGTTGCGCGTGATCGACATGGAGTCGACCAGCGCGGTGTCCTGATAGATCGTCTCGATGCCGATCATCTCGGAATCGTGGCGGCTGCGGATATTGGCGGGCTGGCCGTCGACCAGGATCTCGCCGCGGTCCTGCCGCACGACGCCCGACATCATCTTGATCAGCGTCGACTTGCCGGCGCCGTTATCGCCCAGCAGGCCGACGACCTCGCGCTGGCCGATGTGGAAGTCCATGCCGTCCAACGCCTGCAGGTTGCCGTACTTCTTGTAGATGCCGCGCGCCTCGTAGATCGGCAGCGACGCGGCGATGGCGTCGGCGGGAGGGGCGGCGGTATTCGGTGTCTATGGACATGGCGAGTGGCTCAGCGCGTGGCCCGGATGGTCTGGTTGGCGATCACGGCGATGGCGATCAGGGCGCCGACGAACATGTCGAAATAAAACCCCGGCGCGCGCAGCAGCAGCAGGATGTCCTGGATCGAGTAGATCAGCGCGGTGCCGAGCACGATGCCGACGATCGAGCCGCGGCCGCCCATCAGCGCGAAGCCGCCGATGACGCACGCGGCGATGGCCTCCAGCTCCAGGCCCAGGCCGCCGCCGGGCTGCACGCTGCCGACGCGGGTCATCGCCACGATGCCCGAGAACGCGGCGCAGCCGCCGGCGAGACCGAAGGCGATCAGCTTGGTGCGGGCCGGGTTGATGCCGATGGCGACCGCCGCCTCGCGGTTGCCGCCGACGGCGTAGAAGTGGTTGCCCAGCTTGTGGTGGTGCAACAGGAAATGGAACACGACGGCGAGCCCGATGAACCACAGGAAGCTGGCGTCGATCAGCCAGAATTCGCCGCCGAAGAGATTCGCGAAAGTCTCTTCCGGGCGGAAGCGGATGGACTTGGCGCCGTGGTAGAGCAACGTCATGCCCTTCCAGAGCAGCATCGCCCCCAGCGTGACGATGAACGACGGGATCATGAAGCGGATTGTGATCAGGCCGTTGAACATGCCGGCGCCGGCGCCAACGGCGATGCCGATCAGGGCGGCGATGAACGGCGACATGCCGCCTTCGCCGCTGCCGACCGTGCCGGAGACCAGCGTCGCCGTCAGGATGGCCGTGAATGTGTAGAGCGCGCCGACCGAGAGGTCGAATTCGCCGGCGATCATCAGGATGCCGACGCCGAGCGCCATGATGCCCAGTGGCGCGACCGCCTTCAGCATCACCCGGACATTCGGTTCCGACAGGTAGCGGAAGCCCTCCGGATCCAAAGCCCAGCCGATCACACAGGCGGTCTGGATGATGATGAACAGGATGGCAATGCCGCCGGCCGGCTTGCGCCGCACACCGTCGACAAAAGCCGCAATCCCGGCTGGGCTGCGTCGGCCGTTCTGGCTGTCGCTGACCACCATCGCTCAGGTCTTCCCAGGTGATCGCAGAAAGGGCGACCGGTCCGCGAAGCGCGTTCGCGAAACCGGCCGCCGCATCGTTATCGGGGCGATTGCCCCCTCTGGCTTCAGCGCGTGACGTGCGCCCACTTCTCGGCGAGACCGACATTCGCCTTGTCGATCAGGCCGGTGCCGCCGGTGTTCATGTCCGACGGGAAGTGGCCGTACTTGATCAGCAGCGACAGCTGGGTCACCGCGAAGTAGCCCTGGCTGTACGGCTGCTGGTCGACCGTCGCGGTCATCGTACCGTCCTTGATGGCGTCAAGGATGTCGTTGGTCACGTCGAAGCCGCCGGTCGGGATCTCCAGCCCGGCCTCGCGCGACGCCCGCACCGCCTGCGACGTCGGCGTCGAGCCGAGCCCGACCACCGCTTTCGTCTCCGGATGGCCGATCAGGTACTGCACCATCAGGTTTAGCGCCTCGGAGTGGTCCGTGCCGGTGCCCAGGATTTCGGTCTTCGCGCCGACTTCGGCCATCGCCTTGGCGACGCCGGCGTGGCGGCCAACGGCGTAGACGGCCTCGGGGAACTCGACCGGCGTGAACACCAGGTCGCCGGCACCGATGCTGTGGTCCGCGATCATGCGCCTGCCGATCGTGTAGCCGGTCGCCTCGAAGTCCTGGCCGATATAGGCCAGGCGGCAGTTGCCGGCAGCGTGCTCGGCGTCGTCGATGTTGTGGGCGACCACCGGTATGCCGGCCTCCGCCGCGGCACAGACGGACTCGTCGAAGGCGTCGTTGTCCCACACCGTCACGGCGATGCCGTCGACGTTGTTGGCGATCGCGGTCTCGATGAGGTTGTTCTGCAAGACCGCATCCGCGTCGCCGAACTGGATGTCGAGGGTGATGCCCTGCTGGTGGGCGGCATCGCGTGCGCCCTCGATCGACGGCACGAAGAACTCCACATCCTCCGCCGTCCAGACGATGAAGGTGATGTCGATGTCCGACCAGTCGTGATCCTTGTCGGCCGCCATCGCCACGTGCGCGCCCGACAGGCCAATGGCGGTCGCAAGGGCTATGCCGGACACTTTGGTGATCACAGATTTCATAACATTCCTCCCCTATGGATTCTTCGATACTCCCCACAACATAAAGGAACATCGGGTTTTCTTCTTGACGTTCTCTATTGCGTGGCTAGAGCTCCTCCTTATTGCATCCAGTATGCGCGACTCAGATAACGCAATCAATTGCCATTACCGAGCCGCGCTCACTCGAACACGTGTCGTGATGTCGCCTGCGCACCGATGTAGGCCCAGTCATAGGTGACGCCCAGTCCGGGTCCGTCAGGCACGGGGACGCAGCCATCGCTGCCGACGCAGTCCAGCTGGTCGGTGTAGCCGCAGGCATAGACCGGCGGTACCGCGTTGGGCATGTCGGGGCCGACCAGCGCCACTTCGTAGAAGTTTGTATTGCGCATGGCGGCGATCACGGCGCGGTGGGCCGGGCCCGAGGCGTGCACCTCGCAGTCGACGCCGAACGCCTCCGCCAGGTGGGCGATCTTCATCGCGCCCGTAATGCCCATGTCGTATTCCGGGTCCGAGCGCAGGAAGTCGGTGCCGCCGGCGACCAGGAAGTCGGCCTTCGGCTCGATGCCGCGGATGTGCTCGGTCTGCAAGAGCGGCGTCCTGATCTTCTCGCGCAGCTTGCGGTGGGCGAAGGCGCTGGTGCCGGCGTCGCGGAACGGGTCCTCGTACCAGAAGTAGTCGGCCTCGTCGCAGGCGCGGCCGACATACAGCGCGTCGGCGAAAGTGCGCAGCTGGCAGGCGGGGTCGATCATCAGCGCCATGCTGTCGCCGACCTCGGCCCGCACATTCAGCAGGTTCTCGGCCTCTTCGCGCGCGTCGCCGTCGTGCCAGCCGTGCAGCTTGAAAGCGCGATAGCCCATCTGGCGGCACTGCAGGGCGAACTGAGCGAAGGCCTCGCGGCTGTCCAGGCCGCCCTCGCGGTCGCCGTGATAGGTCGAGGCGTAGGCCGGCAGGTGCGTGCGAAAGCCGCCCAGCAACTGCACCACCGAACAGCCGTACTTGCGCCCCGCCAGGTCCCACAGCGCGATGTCGAGGGGCCCGTGGCCCATGTGATCGTACTGGCGCAGTTCGCGCTTGAAGTCGTCGAAGATCGCCTCGCGCTCCTCGGCGTCGCGGCCCAAGAGCGACGGCGCCAGCATCAGGCTCTGCGCCAGGGCCGATTTCGTGCCGACCCAGTGGGTGACGTATTCGCCGCGGCAGCCGTCAGCGGTGTCGATCGCCACCGCATAACGGCTGACCTCGGTCGTCGCGCCCGGCTTGTAGCCCAGCGCCCCACCGGGCGTGCCGCCGCTGTGATAGGCGCCGGTCTGGGCGGCGTCGCCGACACCCATGTTCGCCACGGGAAACGTGAACTCGACGATCTCGACCCGCTTGACGATCGAGCGCCCCATCGGCTGTCCTCCCTGCTGCGGACCGGACGGCCCGCGGCGGCGCTTGGCGCGCCGTCGGTTCTTGATAGCGCAACCATATGGGCCGAAGATGCGCCGGTCAACGCGGCCAGACCGTCGCCGGCACTTCTGTCGTGCGCCGCGTTGTGCTAACGCCAACGACCGGGCCTTAGGAGCGCACGCGACATGACCGTTCGCCTCGTCGACGTCGCCAAGCTGGCGGGCGTCTCGCCGATGACCGTTTCGCGGGTCGTGCACGACCATCCGCACGTCTCGCCGCGCAAGGCCGCCGCCGTGCACGACGCCATCGCCCGCCTCGGCTACGTCGAGAACCACAACGCCCGCGCGCTGACCTCGAAGCGCTCGCACCTGATCGGCCTGGTCTCCCCCGTCTTCGCCGGCGAATGGGTGGCGGAGACGGCGCGGCCGGTGTTCAGCCATTTCAGCGCCGCCGGCTACAAGGTCCTGCAGGGCGTGACGAAACATTCGAAGGAGGAAGAGCAGGACGTCATCCGCAGCTTCCTGCAGATGCGCGCCGACGGCCTGATCGTCATCGGCACCCAGCACGCCAAGCGCACCCGCGACCAGTTGAAGACGGCCGGCGTGCCGGTCGTCGAGTGCTGGGACCACAAGCGGGCGGCGCTGGGCCCGGTCGTCGGCTTCTCCAACCTCGACGCCGGCCGCGCGATCACCCGCCACATGATCAACCGCGGGCGGCAGGACATCGCCATGTTCGGCGACACCCGACGGGTGCCGCGGGCGGAACAGCGCCTGAAGGGCTACCTGGCGGAAATGCAGCGCGCCGGACTGCCGCCTCGCGTCATCCGCCTGGCGGGCTATTACGGCTATGGCGACGAGAGCTTCTACCGCATCGGCGAGACCTGCTTCGAGATCGCCTCGCGCGGCACGCACCTGCCCGACGCGCTGATCATGATGAACGACGAGCTGGCGGCCGGCGCCATCTACGGCGCCAAGGCGGCCGGCGTGGGCGTGCCGCGGGACCTGCTGATCTCGGGCTACGGCGACACGGAGATCGCGCGCATCTTCTCGCCGTCGATCACCACGATCCGCGTGCCCTGGGCGCAGATCGGCGAACGCGCGGCGCGCCGCCTGCACGACCGCATCGAGAACCCCGACGCGCCGGCGAGCGGCTTCGAGGACGTCGGCTTCGAACTGGTCTCGCGCGAGAGCACCGCCGTCTGAACCGGCAGCGTCAGTCGTTGTAGAGCCCGGCGCGCACACCGCCGTCGACCGCAAAATCGGATCCGGTGACGAAACCGGCCTCGTCGGAGGCCAGGAAAAGGACCAGCGCGGCGACCTCCTCCGGCCGTCCCAGGCGATCGAGCGGGTGCATGGCGCCCCACGACGCCAGCACCTCGTCGACGCTGCGGTCCGTGAACGTCGCGGCGGACTCGCGGTTGAGCGGCGTGTCGATCGAGCCCGGCGAGACCGAGTTGCAGCGGATGCCGTCCGCCGCATAGTCGACCGCCACGCTGCGCGTCAGCGCCAGCACCCCGGCCTTCGAGGCCGCATAGGCGCCCGTCGTCTTCTGGCTGCCATGGGCCAAGACGGACGCCATGTTGACGATGGCGCCGCCGCCGCGGGCCCGCATCAGCGGCATGGCGGCCTTGATGGCGGCGAATTGGGCGCGCAGGTTGACCGCCAGGGTCAGGTCCCAGTCGTCGAGCGCCAGGTCCTCGGCGCGGCCGTAGCGTGCGATGCCGACATTGTTGAACAGCACGTCGACGCCGCCGAAGGTCTCGTCGCACAGCGTGATCGTCGCCGCGATCGCGGCGACGTCGGCGACGTCGCAGTGGTGGAAGCGCGCTTCGCCGGGGCCGGCCGCGTTGATCGCCGCGACCACCGCCGCGCCGTCGTCGTCGCGCACGTCGCCGATCACCACGCGGGCGCCCTCGGCCGCGAAGCCGCGCGCCGCCGCCGCGCCGATGCCGCGGGCGGCGCCGAAGATCACCACGTTGCGGTCGGTGAAACGCTGCGGGCTCATCTTCCGAGGCCGGACCCGACGCTACTCCGCGGCGTCGGCGTGGGCCCGGGCCGTGTCCAGGACCTGCGGGTAGGGATAGTCGACGCCCAGAAGCCGGCGCAGCGTCGGCGTCGCCCGCGCGACGACCTCGGCGCCGACGCTGTTCACCTGGTCTTCCATCGGCTTGACGAATTTCGGCAGGTACTGGCCCAGGATGCCGACCCGCTGCCGGTCCGTGCGGTTGCCGCCGGCGCCGTGCCACAGGAGCCCGGTCATCAGCATGACCGAGCCCGCCGGCCCGGTGGTCTGGATCATGCGCTCGTCGAACGCCGCCTGGTCGGGGAAGCGGCCGCGCGTCTGCGTGCCGGGCGCCACCATGGTGGCGCCGTTCTCCAGCGTGAAGTCGTCGAGCATGATCGTCGATTGGCAGTTCAGGAAGAAGCTGCCGTTGAGGTTCAGCGGGAACGTCTCGTCGTCGTAGAGGTCCCAGTACGGGTAGTCGACGTGCGGCTTCTGCGGCTCGGCGCCCGGCTGCTGGATGCGCGCCGCGAAGGAGCCGAGTTTGAACTCCGAGCCGAGAATGCGCGAGAACACGGCGAGGATCGTCGGCTCCTGCACCATGCGCTCGAATACCGCGCCTTTGTCGACCAGGTTCCAGACATGGTCGGTGGCGCTCAAGACCGCAAGGGCGTCGCTCTCGTCGATGTCGGGCGGCCGGATGTTGGCCAATTCGGAGATCCGCGCGCGGGCCTCGGCGACCGTGTCGCGGTCGAACAGGCCCTCGATCACGTAGAAGCCCTGCCCTTGGGTCAGTTCCTCGACGATGTGGTCGACCAGGCCGGTCATGCATCCCTCCCCGGCTCTTGCGCGGGCCACGCCCTTGCGGGCCGGCGCCGTACGAGTATGGTAACGCTAACAACTCGCTGCCGCAGCGACAACCGGACGGGCGAGAAGTGGGGGGAGGCCGCAAGATGGCGCGTATCCGCGAGGCACTGGCCGTGGCGACTGTCGCCGTCGCGCTCGGCGCGACACCGGCCGCGGCGCAGGACGTCGCCGCCGGGCGGGATCTGGTCGAGGAGTGGTGCGCCGACTGTCACAACATCACCGCGACGGGCCGCCCGAAACAGATCCCGCCCGACTTCGCGGAGATCGCGCGCTACCGCCCGCCGGACTGGATCCGCGCCTACATCATCTCGCCGCATCCCAATTCGCCGATGCCGACCCGGGCAATCTCGCTTCTGGACGCGGATCAGCTCGATGCGATCGTCGCCTACATTGCCTCGCTCGACACCTCGGCCTCGAACTGAGGCGCGGCGCCGGTCAGCCGATGCGCGCGCCGTCGGGGATCGGCCGCTCCCAGCGGCGCAGCCAGCCGCCGTCGTAGGTCTTCTCGAAGTCGAGGGCGTCGCTGTCGCCGTGCAGACCGTAGGCGCGCCGCTCTTCCCGCGCCCGCGCCGTCCAGGCCGCCCAGTCGGGTCGAAACTCGGGGTCGTCTGCCTTGCGCATGACGATCAGCTCGCCCGCCCCTTCCTGCCCGGTCGGCAGCGCCGGGTTCTGCCAGCGCAGGTCGACGCTCCAGCGCACGCGGTCGGAGAGGTTCTCCAGGCTGCGGTGCGGGGTCATGTTGTGCAGGAACAACACCGAGCCGAACCGCATTTCGCAGGTCACGATGTCTTCCTGCGTCAGGTCGTCCGCCGGGATGAAGAGGTACCAGGAGTGCGGATTGCCGGTCCGGTTCTCGATATAGTGTTCCCCGATACGTCCCGTGTGGCCGCCGCGGACGACCTGGATGGCGCCGATCTCGGCGCCGATGTCCTCGAACGGGATCCACGCCGCGGGCTGCACGGACGCCTCGGCACCCGGCAGCAGGTACGCCGTGTCCTGGTGCCACGGCACGGTCATGCGCTCGGTTTGCGGCGTCTTCGAGCGGATGTTCCAGATCGGGTGGCCGCCGATGTCCGGGCCGATGAGCTGCGCGACCATGTCGATGAGTGCGTCGCAGGACCACAGCTCCGCCAGCTCGGGCGGCAGCACGCCGAAATGGTGCACCAGGACGGAGGACTCGGGGTAATCGCGCTCGATGGCGGCGAGGCGGGTGTGGAAGTCCTTGTCGGCGTGCTTGGAGGGGATCTTGCCGGCGTCGTAGAGCAACTCTGCGAAGTGGTCGACGATGTCGGCGATGCCGTCCATCGCCGGCTGCAGGTCGGCGGGCGTGAAGACGTCCTCGACGATGACGAAGCCGTCGCGATGGAATTGCTCGACCTGGTCCGGGCGCATGGCCATGGTGATTCCCCCTCTACATTCGCAAACGCGGGACTTTCCCGCAGTTCGCCCCAGGCGTCCAGATGGCGTCCAACCGACGCCTCTCAAGAAAGGACGACATGACCGACGAGCTTGAATGGCACCGCGTGTGCGCGTCGGACGACATCGAGGAGGAGGACGTACTGCGCTTCGACCACGCCGGCGCCACCTACGCGATTTACCACACGCCCCAGGGCTACTACGCGACGGACGGCATGTGCACCCATGAGGCGGCGCACCTGGCGGACGGGTTCGTGATGGGCGACGTCATCGAGTGCCCGAAGCACCAGGGGCGCTTCCACATCCCGACGGGCAAGGCCAGGAACGCGCCGGTGCACGTCGATCTGCGCACCACCTACCCGGTCCGGGTCGAGGACGGCCAGGTCCTGCTGGGCCTGGCGAAGGAGGCCTGAGGCGCGGGCATGAGTCCCGTGAGGAGGAGGCTGCCATGGACACCAAACAGGCACTGGCCGACCTGGGGATCGGCGACGACGCGCTGACTCCTGACCAGCGGCGCGCGCTCGACGAGGATGGGTTCTTCGTCGCCGCCGACGTTTTCACGCTCGACGAGGTCGCGGAGATGGTGGCCGAGTTCGACCGGCTGACCGAGATCGAGGGCGATTTCGGCGGCCACGAGGTGCATATCGAGCCCGGCGCGCCGCGCCTCGCCAACCTGTTCAACAAGTCGCCGGCGTTCGACCGCGTGCTTGCCTGCGGCCCGACGCTGGCCGCCGCGCACCTGCTGTTGGGCGACATCCGGGTGTTCAGCCTCAACGCGCGCACGCCGCTGAAGGGCCAGGGCCAGCAGCCGCTGCACAGCGACGTGCCGCGCCGCTGGGAGGGCGACTGGTGGCTGGTCAACTCGGTGATCATGCTCGACGACATGGCCGAGGACAACGGCCCGACGCGCGTGGTGCCGGGCTCGCACAAGTGGGTTTCGCTCAACGTGCCCGACGTCAACCTGTTCGGCACCAAGCAGATCCACCGCACGCCCGCGGACGAGGGCCGCGAGCCCGACGACCCGCTGGCGCCCTATCCCGGCGAGGTCATGGTGATGGGCAAGGCCGGCTCGGTCGGGGTGATCAACGGCCACATCTGGCACGGCGGCACGACGAGCGCGAGCGGCCGGCCGCGCCGGGTCCTACACCTCAGCTTCGCCCGGCGCGACATCCCGCAGCAGACCGACCAGCGCGCTCACCTGACGCCGGAGCTGTTGGCGCGGTCGAGCCCGGCGCAGCGCTACCTGCTCGACATCGAGGGCGCCGAGCCCGCCGTCTTCGGCTACCCGCCGCTGCCGACGGAGGCCCGCGTCTGGGCCCACGACGACCTGCGGCAGAGCGACGCCTGAGCGGCAGACGCCCTGCCCTCAGGGGTGCGCCTCCTCGGACCGCAGGAGGGCGCGGATGATCTCCTCGCCGCCGACTTCGCCGGTGACACCGTCGCCGTCGGTCACGCAAATCGGCGTCGCGGTCTCAAGATAGGCCCGCATCAAATCGCGTACGGAGCAGTCCGGGCTCGCGATACACGGCCGGTCGGCGGCGATCTCGGCGTCCGGCACCAGCACCTGCGCGGCATCCGGGGCCGCGCGCCGCGCCACCGGGCGCATCACCTCCAGCGCACTCAGCACGTTCAGCGGGTTCATGTGGGCGACGAAGTCGGCGACGTAGGCGTTGGCCGGGTGCAGCACGATGTCCTGCGGCGTGCCGAACTGGACGATGCGGCCGCCCTCCATGATCGCGATCTTCGAGCCGATCTTGAGCGCCTCGTCGAGGTCGTGGCTGACGAAGATGATGGTGCGCCGCAGATTGGTCTGGAACTCCAGCAGCTCGTCCTGCAGGCGGTTGCGGATCAGCGGGTCGAGGGCGGAGAACGGCTCGTCCATCAAGAGGATCGGCGCGTCCGTCGCGAAGGCGCGCGCCAGACCGACGCGCTGCTGCATGCCGCCGCTGAGTTCGTGCACGCGGCGGTCGGCCCAGGCCTCGAGGTGCACCAGCTCGAGCTGGGCCATGGCGCGCTGGCGCCGTTCCGCCGGCGGAACGCCGGCCAGCTCCAGGCCGAAACCGACATTCTCGAGCACGCTGCGCCACGGCAGCAGGCCAAACTGTTGGAACACCATGGCGATGCGGCGGGTGCGCAGGTCGCGCAGGATGTCGGCGTCGGCGTGGCTGACGTCGACCAGTGCCGCGCCGTCGTGCACGTGGACGCCGCCGCGCACGATCCTGTTGAGGCCGTTGACGGCGCGCAGCAGGGTCGACTTGCCGGAGCCTGACAGGCCCATCAGCACGACGATCTCGCCTTCCTCGACGTCCAGCGTGCAGTCGTGCACGCCCAGCACCTGGCCGGTCTCGGCCTGGATCTCCTCGCGGCTGGCGCCCGCGTCCATCATCGGCAACGCCTGCCCCGGCTTGTTGCCGAAGACGATGTCGACGCTCTCGAACCTGACCATGGCGTCGCTCATCGCCCGGGCTCCTGGCTGGACCGGAACAGCCGGTCGAGAATGATGGCGATCAGGACGATGGCGAGGCCGACCTCGAAGCCCTTGGCGATATTGACCTGGTTGAGCGCGCGCAGAGTCGGCACCCCCAGGCCGTCGGCGCCGACCAGTGCCGCGATCACCACCATCGACAGCGACAGCATGATGGTCTGCGTCAGCCCGGCCATGATCTGCGGCATCGCATAAGGCAGTTCGATCTTCCACAAGAGCTGCCGCTTCGTCGCGCCGAATGCCTCGCCGGCCTCGAGCAGGTCTCGCGGCGTCGAGGAGATGCCCAGATGGGTCAAGCGGATCGGTGCCGGGATGGCGAAGATCACCGTCGCGATCAGGCCCGGCACCATGCCGAGCCCGAACAGGATCAGCGCCGGGATCAGGTAGACGAAGGTCGGGATCGTCTGCATCAGATCGAGCACCGGCCGCATGGCCGAGAACAGCCAGGGCCGCCGTGCGGCGGCGATGCCCAGCGGCACGCCGAGCCCCATGCACACCGCCGACGAGGCGAGCACGAGCGCAAGCGTCTCGGTCGTCTCCTCCCAATAGCCCTGGTTGACGATCAGCAGCAGCCCGAGGCCGACGAAGACCGCGAAGCCGATCGAACGCCGCACGACATAGGCGAGCGCGGTCACGAGCACGATCACGATCAGTGGGTGCGGCGTCTGCAGCAGCCACAGGATGGCGTCGATCGCCGCCTCCAGCCCGGCGGACAGCGCGTCGAAGAACCAGGCCGCGTTGTCGGTCAGCCAGTCGACCAGGGACTTGGCCCACTTGCCGACTGGAATCTTGTTCGCCGTGAGCCATTCCATGGCGCGCTCCCCCTCGCATCTGACTCAAGAAGGGCCGGCGGATCCCGGCCCTTCGAGAGTGCGTCGGTCAGAGACCCAGCGCCGCCTTCGCCGCGGCCAGACCGTCGCCACCGTCGCGGGTCTTCACCCCGGCGAGCCAGCCGTCGAGTACGCCCGGGTTGGCCTTCAGCCAGGCCTCCGCCGCGTCTTCCGGATCCTCGCCGTCGTTGAGGATCGCGCCCATGATCTCGTTCTCCATCTTGAGCGTGAAGCCGACGTTGTTGAGAAACGCGCCGACGTTCGGGCACTCGTCCACATAGCCGGCACGGATGTTAGTATAGACCGTGGCGCCGCCGAAGTCCGGGCCGAACACGTCGTCGCCGCCCGACAGGTAGGCCATCTCGAAGTTGGCGTTCATGGGGTGGGGTTCCCAGCCCAGGAAGACCACGTGGTCCTGCTTCTTCACGGCGCGGGCGACCTGCGACAGCATGCCCTGCTCGGAGGATTCGACGATCTCGAAGCCCTTGAGACTGAAGGCGTTCGTGTCGATCATGTCGATGATCAGCCGGTTGCCGTCGTTGCCGGCCTCGATGCCGTAGATGCGGCCGTCGAGCTCGTCCTGGAACTTGGCGATGTCGGCGAAATCCTTGAGACCCGCGTCGAACGTGTATTTCGGCACGGCCAGGGTGTACTTCGCCCCTTCCAGGTTCACGCGGATCGACTTGACCGAGCCGTCGTCGAGGTAGGGCCGGACGTCGGCCTCCATCGTCGGCATCCCGTTGCCGAGAAAGACGTCGATGTCCTTGTTCTTCATCGACGCGTAAGTCACCGGAACCGACAGCACCTTGACGTCGGTCTCGTAGCCCAGCGTCTGCAGCACCAGCGTCGTCGCCGCAGTGGTCGCCGTGATGTCGGTCCAGCCGACGTCGGAGAAGCGCACGGTGTCGCAGTTGGCCGCGGCGGGACCGGCAAGCACCGCTGCCACGGCGAGCACGCCCAAGGTCGATTTCAGTCGCAGCGTCATCATTCCCTCCCTGTTCGGTTCTTTGTGCGCCGGCGGCCCGCCGCCGGGCAGTGGCCAATACGACACCATAGAGCGGGGGCGGAGACAAGTTTTTCGTTGATTGACTGGTCAATCAAAAATAGCCTGCTCTCGCGATAGGGAGATTGCGGTGCCCCGGATCGGCATGGAACAGGTGCGCAAACGCGCACTGATCGACGCGGCGATCACGGCGATCCACGAGCGCGGCTCGCTCGACGTGACGGTCGGTCAGATCGCCCGGCGCGCCGGCGTGTCGTCGGGCCTGGCGCACCACTACTTCGGCAGCAAGGACCAGCTCATCGTCTCGACGATGCGACACCTCCTGACCGAACTCGGCCGCTCGGTGCGGCAGGCGTTGGCCGGCGTCGACGACCCGCGCGCCCGCCTCTCCGCAATCGTCACCGCCAATTTCGCCGCCGAGCAGTTCGAGCCCGCGACGGTCTCCGCCTGGCTGGTGTTCTACGTGCGCGCCCAGGAGTCCGCCGAGGCGCGGCACCTGCTGCAGATCTACGCCCGTCGCCTGCATGCGAACCTGTGCCACGCTCTGCGCCCGCTGGCGGCGGACGCTGCGCCGGCGATCGCCGAGGGCATCGGCGCCCTAATCGACGGCCTCTACATCCGGCGGGCGCTGAAGGACGGCCCGGCCGACCCGGCGTCCGCGATCGCGCTCGTCGAGGACTACGCCGATGGCCAGCTCGCCCGCGTCGCCCCGACCCGCCGGCGCTGAGGCGATGGACGCGGATACCGTCATCGTCGGTGCCGGCTCGGCGGGCTGCGTGCTGGCGGCGCGGCTGAGCGAGGACTCCGACCGGCGGGTCGTCGTGCTCGAAGCGGGCGGCAGCGACCGCAGCATCTTCATCCAGATGCCGACGGCGCTGTCGATCCCGATGCACCGCAAGCGCTTCAACTGGGGCTTCGAGAGCGAGCCTGAGCCGGGCCTCGACGGCCGCCGTCTGGACTGCCCGCGCGGCAAGGTGCTCGGCGGCTCGTCGTCGATCAACGGCATGGTCTACGTGCGCGGCCACGCCGGCGACTTCGACGAATGGGCGGCGGCGGGCGCCGACGGCTGGGCCTACGCCGACGTGCTGCCGTACTTCCGCCGCGCGGAGAACTGGGTGCATGGCGCGGACGACTATCGCGGCGGCGACGGTCCGCTGGCGGTCGGCGCCGGCAACGAGATGCGGCTGAACCCGCTCTATCGCGCCTTTGTCGACGCGGGCCGCGAGGCCGGCTATCCCGAGACCGCCGACTACAACGGCCGCCAGCAGGAAGGCTTCGGGGCGATGCACATGACCGTAAAGGACGGCGTGCGCTGGTCGACCGCCAACGCCTATCTGAAGCCGGCGATGGCGCGGCCGAACCTGGAGGTGATCACCGGCGTCCTGATCCGCCGTGTCATCTTCGACGGCCGGCGTGCGGTCGGCGTCGAGGTCGAGCGCGACGGCGAGGTGTTCACCGTGCACGCGCGGCATGAGGTGATCCTGTGCGCCGGGTCGATCGGCTCGCCGGCGATCCTGCAGCGCTCCGGCGTCGGCCCGGCCGCCGACCTGCGCGACGCCGGCGTCGAGGTGCTGCACGACCTGCCCGGCGTGGGCGGCAACCTGCAGGACCACCTGGAGGTCTACTTCCAGTACCGCTGCATGCAGCCGATCACGCTGAACGGCAAGATCGGGCCGCTCGGCAGGGCGCTGATCGGCGCCCGCTGGCTGCTCTTCAAGGATGGCCTGGGCGCCACCAACCACTTCGAGTCCTGCGCCTTCATTCGCTCGAAGGCAGGGCTCAAATGGCCCGACATCCAGTACCACTTCCTGCCCGGGGCCATGCGCTACGACGGCAGAGCCGCCTTCAACGGGCACGGCTTTCAGGTGCACGTCGGCCCCAACAAGCCGGCGAGCCGCGGCACGGTGCGCATCCGCTCGGGCGACGCCCGCGCCGCGCCGGCGATCCGCTTCAACTACCTCGCCGAGGCGCGGGACCGCGACGATTGGCGCACCGCCATCCGGCTGACGCGCGAAGTCCTGGCCCAGCCGGCGATGGACCCCTATCGCGGCGCCGAGATCCAGCCGGGCGCGGACGTGCGGTCGGACGACGAGATCGACGCCTGGGTGCGCGCGAACGTCGAGAGCGCCTATCACCCGTCCTGCACCTGCCCGATGAGCGGCATCGACGACCCACTCGCGGTGCTCGATCGGGAATGCCGGGTGCGCGGACTCGCGGCGCTGCGGATCGTCGACTCCTCGGTCTTCCCGACGATCCCTAACGGCAATCTCAACGCGCCGACGATCATGGTAGCGGAGAAGGCCGCCGACGTCATCCGCGGTCGTGCCCCCCTGCCCCCCTCCAACGCGCCGGTGTGGCTCGACCCCGCCTGGCAGACGCGTCAGCGCCCGGGCGAACCGGCCCGCGCCGTGGCGACCGACTGACTGGAGACCGGCCATGCGCGCCCAACCCCCCGCCTCCCACTACGTCAACGGCGCCTTCGTCGACGATCCGGCGGGGGCGGCGTTCGAGAGCGTCTATCCGGCCACCGGCGAGACGATCGCCACGCTCAATTCCGCGACCCAGGCCACCGTCGACGCCGCGGTCGACGCCGCGGTCGCCGGCCAGCAGGTCTGGGCGGCCATGACCGGCGCCGAACGCGGCCGCGTGCTGCGCAAGGCAGCCGACATCCTGCGCGAACGCAACGATGCGCTGTCGCGCCTGGAGACCCTGGACACGGGCAAGCCGCTGCAGGAGACACTCGTGGCGGACGCGGCCTCCGGCGCCGACTGCCTGGAGTATTTCGGCGCGCTGGCGGCGTCGCTCACGGGCGAGCACATCGATCTCGGCGGCTCGTTCGCCTACACCCGGCGCGAGCCGCTGGGGGTCTGCGTCGGCATCGGCGCCTGGAACTACCCGATCCAGATCGCCTGCTGGAAGGCCGCGCCGGCGCTGGCCTGCGGCAACGCCATGGTCTTCAAGCCCTCCGACCTGACGCCGTTGACCGCACTCGAACTGGCGGTGGCGCTGAGCGAAGCGGGCCTGCCCGACGGCGTCTTCAACATCGTGCAGGGCGGCGGCGAGACCGGTGCGCTGCTGACCGGGCACGCGCGCGTCGCCAAGGTCTCCCTCACCGGCTCCGTGCCCACGGGCGTGCGCGTGATGCAGGCGGCGGCGGCGACCCTCAAGCACGTCACCCTCGAGCTCGGCGGCAAGTCGCCGCTGATCGTCTTCGCGGACGCCGACCTCGACAACGCCGTCTCGGCGGCGATGCTGGCGAACTTCTACTCGGCCGGCCAGATCTGCTCGAACGGCACCCGGGTGTTCGTCGAAGCCGGCGTCGCGCCGGCGTTTCTGGACAAACTCGCCGCGCGCACGTCGAAGATCCGCCTCGGCGATCCGCTCGACGAGGAACCCCAGCTCGGGCCCCTCGCCTCGGCGGCACAGCGCGACAAGGTGGTCGACTACATGCGCCTCGGTCATGACGAGGGCGCGCGGACGGTCTGCGGCGGCGGCGAGGCGCTCGTCGACGGGCTGCCCGACGGGTTCTTCGTCGAGCCCACGGTCTTCGCTGACGTGCGTGACGACATGCGCATCGCCCGCGAGGAGATCTTCGGCCCGGTGATGTGCGTGCTCGACTTCGTGGGCGAGGACGAGGCGATCGCGCGCGCCAACGACACGGAGTTCGGCCTCGCCGCCGGGGTCTTCACCCGCGACATCCAGCGCGCCCACCGCGTCATCGCGCGGCTGGAGGCGGGCACCTGCTGGATCAACACCTACAACCTGACGCCGGTCGAGATGCCCTTCGGCGGCGTCAAGCACTCGGGCATGGGGCGCGAGAACGCGCGAGCGGCGCTTGAACACTACAGCCAGCTCAAGTCGGTCTATGTCGAAATGGGCGACGTCGAAAGCCCGTACTGAATGGCTCTGCCGGCCCCGCGATGCGGCCTCAGTCGACCCAGCCGAGCACGTTGCGGATCACCGACCAGCGCGGCGACCGCTCGGTCTTAGCGGCCTCCCCCAGCATCCAGTACCTGTACAGCAGCTCGACGGTGCCTCCGGACTTCTCGACCGTCAGCCAGGCGTCGAGGGCCGCCAACAGTGCATCGTTGCCGCGGGCGACGGCGTAGGCGACGGGGACGAATAGGGTCGGCTTCGGGACAACAAGGCTGTGCGTGGGATAGAGCAGGGTCCAGGCCGCACCTTCTTCGGCAGGTCGGCGATGGCGTCGACTTCCTCGCCGCCTGACTCGAGTAGCCCCGCCTGTTCAGCCATATCGTATAGGGGCACAAGTTCCGCCTTCGGCAGCAGAGCCCTCAACCTCACCAGGGAATTCGGGGAACCGTCGATAGCGACCCGGAAAGAAACGCCGCGGGCCCGGACCTTCTCCCAGGAGTCGAATTCGGCGCGGCGATGATCCTTGACGATGAGACCAAACGCCGACCTGTAGACCGATGAGCTCAGCCCGAAGATCTGGGTTCTGGCCGCAGACACCGGCAAGGTTCTCATGTAGACGTCGCAGACGCCGGTATTGAGCAGTCCCGCGGCGTCCGTGCCGCCGTCAGCGGGGATGAACTCGATCGGCAGCCCAAGCCTCGCGGCAAAACGGTGCGCCATCTCGATGTCAAATCCGACAAGCGCGGGCGGATCTTCGGTGTTGTAGAAGGCCGAGGGATATGCATTGGGCAGATAGCAGGCCCGCAAGCTGCCCCTATCCATGATCTCGGCCAGGCTGGTCGGTCCCGCGTTCGTCCTTGGCAGCTCTGGCGGCACTTCCGTGTACACCGTGGCCGGCTGCGGATCGACGAGCAGCGTCAGGCCCTTCAGCGCGTTGTCCTTGGTGTAGGGGGCGACGACGACGTGGGTGTAAAAGGCGCGCACGCCGATCAGGACCGCCGCGATCAGCACGACGCTGACCAGCGCGAACCGCGCAAGGGGCATCCACTGCAGGCGCAGCCCGCCCACCATGGCGGTGGCGCCGATGAGGCCGACAGCCGCGTAGTGCATCGCCGAAAAGAGCGTTCCGAAGCGCGATCCGATCACGTCGACGGAGAGGAACACCTGGAACAGATCGTTCGGGAGTCGGAAGAGGTCCAGAAGGAACGGAACCGCCAGGACAGTCCCCCCGAACAGGCTGGGGACTCCCGCAGCGATCAAGATCGGATAAGAGGCGAGCGGAACGCTCGATCCGATATACCAGCCGCCGAAGAGGATGAAAGAAAGCGCGAGCAGCGCGCCGGGACTTGGAAACGTGAAGATCGTGGGAATAAGCACTTCCACCGACGAGTCGGCATCGTGCTCGGCGTCCGGCGTCAGCGTCCCCGCCTCGGCGATCAGCCGCTCGCACCGTTCGATCAGCATTGGGAGAACGACGAGTGAGCTGCCCGTGGCGAAGGCGGTGATCAGCGGCGTTCTCAGCGCCCTCATGATGTCGCGATAATTGTACGGCGTCACTGCCGCGACCAACGCGGGCACGACCCACAGGCCGAGAACGAGGGCGAACAGCGCTTGGAGAACGACGAAGACCTGCAGGCGCGCCAGATCATCGACGTCGATGGTGCCCACGGAATTCGCCATCAGCGCAAACACGCCGATCGGCGCCAGTTTCGCGACCATGCCCGCGACCCGCATCAGCCCGTCGCGCAGTACGGACAGAGGTTCGAGCACCACAGCCTTGTTGGCGAGCCCGATTAGGGCGACGCCGATCAGGATGCAGAACACGACGACCGCCGGAACAATGGCGTTGGCGAACGAGTGGAACGGGTTCGACGGGATGAACAGACGCAGGAAATCGGGCGCCTTGGTCTCTTCCACAAGGCTGGTGCTGAAGAAGGAACCCGACGGCCATATGGGAAAGGCCAGCGGTATCAGAACAACGATGACGAGGGTGACCGCCCAGACCGTCAGAAGAGCGCCCCCGCCCTTGAGCGCGAGTCCCTTGACCTCCGCAATACTGAGACCGCCCAGCCCCGTGATCAGCGACAGGGCGACATAGGGGATCACGTGATCTGCAGGAGCCCGATGAAGACGTCCCCGACGATCTTCAGTCCGCTCGCCATCTCGCCGAAGAAGACTCCGGCGAGTGTGCCAAGCGCGAGACCGACCAGGACCTGTTCGGCCAGGCCGATGCGCTTCCTCGGAGGACGCGGGGGCGCCGCCGCTTCTGCGGTTCCGTGTGTCGTCATAACGTCCCCTAATTGCCGGCCGAGGTGAAGGGAACGCCGTAGTTCAAGCCAGGCAATACTCCATGCCGGAGCGGCGCTGACACTAGGGTTCAAACCCAATCAACATATCGACGTTTCAGGCTTCGGCTGATTCAAGGAGTCTCTAGCGTGAGGAGGCTCCACGGATGTCGCGAACACTGTATTGGCTGTCGGATGACGCGTGGGCGGCGATCAAGCCGCATCTGCCCAGGAACCAGCCGGGCGCGAGACACGTGGACGATCGCCGGGTCAATTCCCGCGTCATTCACACCTCGTAACGGCGCCTACGCACCGTTCGTGCGACCTACTCTTCAAAGCGACCCGTGGCGTCACGATCGCGGTCGTATCGTCTCGTGAGCGGAAACGGCGGCAACCAGGACTCGCGACGGACGATCCAGCTTTCGTAGGTCGGCATCAGTTGGTCAGGGGCATCCAGGGATCCTAGGTTCACTTCGATTTCGTCCCCGCTGCGTGCGAAAACGGACGAGCCGCAGCGGGGACAGAAGAACCGCCCGAGGTAGTCGCGTGCTTCGCCATCGATCGTCACCGCATCCTGAGGGAACACGGCGGAAGCGTGAAAAAGGGCCCCATGATGCTTGCGGCAGTCGAGACAGTGACAGAGGCCGACCCGGTATGGGCGTCCCGACGCCACAATTCGGACGTTGCCGCACAGGCAACCGCCGGTGAATCGGTCCATGCTGCGTCTCCTCTAATATCGACCGGTCGGAAGGGCTGAAACGAACAGCACTGTCACTGCAATTGCCCGCTGCGGGCGGGGACGTGTCGGCGGCCGTCATCGCTTTCTGGGTCTGATTGAGTCCGAACCCTAGCGACCGGCCCGCGCCTTCAGGAGCGCCACGAGCTGCGCGTCGCGCCGGCGCACGAGGTCCGCGACGGGCTGGCCGGCGGACTCGTCGTCGCAGCCCGTGACGAGTCTTTCGCGCAGCGCGTCCGTCAGAGGCGGCGCGGCGAGCCGCGTCCACGGCGCCTCCAACGCGGGACCGAAATGGTCCAGCATGTACGCCATGCCGCCGTCGCCGCCGGCCAGGTGGAAGGTAAGGCACGGCCCCATCAGGGCCCAGCGCAGGCCGGGACCCTCGCGGATCGCGGCGTCGATTTCCATAACGCTCGCCTCGCCGGTGGCCAGCATGTGCAGCGCCTCGCGCCACAGCGCCTCCTGCAGCCGGTTGCCGACGAAACCGGGCACCTCGTGCGCCAGGCTCAGGACGAACTTGCCGGCCCGGCGATAGAAACCGCCAGCCCACTCGAGCGCCGCGGCGGCGGTGCGCTCGCCGCCGGCGACCTCGACCAGCGGGATCAGATAGGGCGGGTTGAACGGATGGCCGACGACTAGCCGCTCCGGCGTGCCCTGCGCCTCGACCGTCATCTCCGTCGCGCCGTAGCCGGATGTCGAGGACGCGATAACGACGCCTGGCGCGGCGGCGCGATCGAGGTCTGCCAGCACCCGCCGCTTCAAATCCAGGCGCTCGGGCGCGCTCTCCTGCACGAAGTGCGCGTCGGCCACGGCCTCGGCCAGCGACGGCGCGAAGGCCAGCCGGTCCTGCGCGGCGCCCGCGGCCAGACCTAGCTCGGTCAAGGACGGCCAGGCGAGATCGACGGCGCGGCGCACACTCTCTTCGGCGCCGTCGCTCGGGTCCCAGACCGTGACGTCGAGACCGCGCGCCAGGAACAGCGCCGCCCAGCCGCCGCCGATCACCCCGGCGCCGATACAGGCGACCCGGCGCGCGTCTTCGACCGGCACAGCCGGTTGCCAGCCCATCGCCTATGGCCGGGCTTGCAGGCCGAGGGTCCGGCGTGCCTCGGCCGCGGTCTGCACGCGACCGCCCAGCGCGATGACGATCTCGACCGCGCGCTCGACGAGTTGGCCGTTCGTGGCGAAGACGCCCTTGTCCAGATAGAGGTTGTCCTCCAGCCCGACCCGCACATGGCCGCCCAGCAGCATCGCCTGCGCCGCCATGGGGAACTGCATGCGGCCGATGCCGAAGCCGGTCCAGACGCTGTCGGGCGGCAGCATGGCGACCATCGACTGCATGAGGACCACGTCCGGCGGCGCGCCGTAGGGGATGCCCATGCAGAGCTGGAACATGGCCGGCGCCTCGACGAGGCCTTCGCTCACCAGCTTCGTCGCAAACCACAGGTTTCCGGTGTCGAAGACCTCCAACTCGGGCTTGACGCCCAGCTCGCGGATGCGGCTCGCGCCGGCGCGCAGCATGTCGGGCGTGCTGACATAAACCGCATTGCCTTCGCCGAAATTGAGCGTGCCGCAGTCGAGGGTGCAGATCTCCGGCCGCAGTTCCTCGACATGCGCCAGGCGCTCCAGCGCGCCGACCAGATCGGTGCCGGCCGCGAAGTCCAGCGGGTCGTCCGCGCCGATCATCAGGTCGCCACCCATGCCGGCGGTGAGATTGATGACGACATCCACGTCGCTGGCGCGCACCCGCTCGACGACGGCCCGGTAGAGCGCCACGTCCCGCGAGCCCTTGCCCGTCGCCGGATCGCGCACATGGATGTGGGCGATGGCGGCGCCGGCCCGCGCGGCTTCGATGGCGGCGTCGGCGATCTGCTCGGGCGTCACCGGAATGGCCGGGTGCTTGCCGACCGTATCGCCGGCTCCGGTCACGGCACAGGTGATGATGACGTCTCTGTTCATGGCCGAGAGACATGCTCGCGGGGTTTTCCTATCAGGGCAAGCCGCGTGCTATCACCCGCGCGACGGCGACGGAGGCGCCCATGACGACAACTCACGCCGGCCTGCGCGCGATCGTGACGGCCGGCGCCGGCGGCATCGGCCGGGCCATCGCCGAGGCGTTCGCCGACGCGGACGCGCGGGTACACATCTGCGACGTCGACCTGGCCGGCCTGGACACCGTCAGCCGCGAGCATCCCGGGATCGGCACCAGCGTCGCCGACGTCTCCGAGCCCGACCAGGTGGACGGCCGGTTCGAAGAGGCAATCGCCGCGCTGGGCGGTCTGGACGTGCTGGTCAACAACGCCGGCATCGCCGGGCCGACGGCGCCGGTCGAGGAGGTGACGCCGGAGGAATGGAGCCGGACGATGGCCGTCAACATCGACGGCCAGTTCTACTGCGCGCGTCGCGCCGTGCCGCACCTGAAGGCCGCCGGCGGCGGTGCGATCGTCAACATCGCCTCGACGGCGGGCCTGCTCGGCTATCCCCTGCGAGCGCCCTACGCCACCTCGAAGTGGGCGGTGATCGGTCTCACCAAGACGCTGGCGATGGAGCTGGGCGGACACGGCATCCGCGTCAACGCCATCTGTCCGGGCCCGGTGGCCGGCGCGCGCATGGAGAAGATCGCGGCGGCCGAAGCCCGTGCCAAAGGTGTCTCCGCGCAGGAGGTCCGCGACGGCTATGTGGCGCAGCTCTCCCTGCAGCGCTTCATCGAGGCCCGCGAGATCGCCGAGACGGTGCTGTTCCTCTGCGGCCCATCCGGCCGCTCGATCTCCGGCCAGGCACTGGGCGTGGACGGCCACACCGAGACCCTGCGGACGTGATTCGCGCGCGTGCAATGGCGCAACAAGCCCGCTAGGCTGTCGGTGAATCGGGTTCGAGCGGCCCCGAGGTGCGAGATGGGTTCGCGGATAACGGCGCTTGAGACCGGCCCGGACTCGGTCCGGATCGATTGGGACGACGGCAGCCACGGCGAGTTCCACTACATCTGGCTGCGCGACAACTGCGGCTGCCTGGCGTGCCGCCATCCGCACACCCTGGAACGGCTGTTCGACCTGTTGACGGTGCCGGAGGATATCCAGCCGGACAGCGCGCAGATCGCCGCCAACGGCGGGCTGAAGCTGATCTGGGCCAACGACGGCCACGTCAGCGACTTTCGGTCCGACTGGCTGCACCGGAACTGCTACGCCGGCGACGTCGCCAGCGAGACCCAGGCCCGGGTGCCGTGGGACGCGGCCAAGGCCGCCGACATGCCCGAGGCGGTCTTCGGCGCGCTCGCCGGCGACGACGCGGCGTTTCTGGATTGGCTGACGGCATTGCGCGAATGGGGCCTGGCGCTGTTGCGCGACGTCCCCACCGAGCCGCACGCGGCGCTGGGGTTCGCCCAGCGCATCGGGCCGGTGCGGCCGACCAATTTCGGCGCCGAGTGGAACGTCATTTCCATGCCGAACCCCAACAGCAACGCCTACACCGACCTGAAGCTGACGTGCCACACGGACCTGCCGAACTGGGAGGTGCCGCCGGGCTATCAGCTGCTGCACTGCCTCAGGAACGAGGTCGAGGGCGGCGAGTCCGTGCTGGTGGACGGCTTCCGCGTCGCCGAGGAGCTGCGGGCGACGGACCCGGAGGCGTTCGACCTCTTGACGCGGATCCCGCTGGAGTTCCGCTTCCGGGACGACGACACCGACATCCACACCCGCGCGCCGGCGATCACCCTGGGGCCGGACGGCGCGATCGCCGAGGTCCGGTTCAACATCGCCATCATGGGCGCCCTGCGGGTGCCGGGTCATCTGATGACGGCGGTCTACCGTGCCTACCGACGGTTCGCGGCGCTGCTGCGCGAACCCGCGTTCGAGCTGAGGTTCCGGCTCAACCCCGGCGACATGATCGTGTTCGACAACCGGCGGGTGCTGCATGGCCGGGCGGAGTTCGACGCCTCGACCGGCGAGCGGCGCCTGCGCGGCACCTACGTCGACCACGACGTGCTGGACAGCCGCATTCGGATCCTGCGCCAAGCGGCCGACCGCGCCGCCTCGGCCGCCCTGGCCGGCGGCTGAGCGGGCGTCAGCCGCCGGCGCGCCAACCGCTGAAGGGGCCCTGCCAAGCCGCTCCCCGGCCCCTCGCTCGACGCAAACGCGCTGCCGGAGCGTCTCGGCGAAGTGGCGCATCGCCGCCAGCACCAGCACGATCTTCTGCTTGTGATGCCCGACGTAGGTGTTTTCTTCCATCACCTCCATCATCAGGACGACGTCACGGCCTGAATCTAGGTCGTCCAGCGCGGACAGATCCTGAGACAGCTGATCGCCGAGAACAATTCTCAGGACAGTCATGACGGGGCGAGCCCACGTTGCGACGTGGCCCGATGCGGCGCAGCGCGGCAGCGCTCCGAGCAGTATTTCACGTTCGCCCAGTCGCGCGCCCATTTCTTTCGCCAGACGAAGGGCCGACTGCAAACGACACAGAGCTTGGTCGGCAGTTCATCCTTGCGACGCGTTCGAGCCACGCGATCACCAGGGCACAGGCTGGCCGCGCCAGTCGAAGAACCCGCCATTGGCGTCCGCCGCGAGTTGATCGACGACAGCGAGCAGATGTCGGGCCGCCGCCGGAGGAGGGTGAACCTCCAAGCCGGTGGCGGCGAAGGGAGCTGATAGCGCTGTGGCGACTGTGCCGGGATGCAGGGCGACGCAAATAGCTTCTGGAGATCGACGGGCCAATTCTACGGCCGCAGTTCGCACGAGCTGATTGAGTGCGGCTTTGGACGCTCGATAGGAATACCACCCACCCAGCCGATTATCGCCGATGCTCCCCACTCGAGCAGACAGCGTCGCGAAGACAGCTTTGCCCGACCGCGGCAACCGCGGCAGCACATGCTTCATGATCAGCGCGGGCCCGATCGCATTCAACGCAAAGGCTCGCGCGAGATTGGCCGCATCAAGTTGCCGCCAGCTCTTCTCGGGTCCCTGGCGATCATCATGGAGAAATCCCGTCGCATCGATCACCAGACGAAGCTCACCTAGATCGGCGGCGAACGCCGCGGCACGTGCGAGACTGTCTTCGTCCAAAAGGTCGATCGCTGGTGAAGTGCTGCGACTGAACGAGACGACATGCTTGAACTTTCCCGCGGGCTGGACGGCTTCGACCAATGCCCCTCCAATACCGCCACCAGCGCCGAACACGACCGCCACGCCGGCCCGGGGAAACGACCCAAGGTCAACCCTGTCAGCCGTTTCGTCTTCCGGTTCAATTTGCCCCGTCACCAGCGCTTGGCTCCGCGTATGGCAGCCCGAAGCCCCAGAGCTCGCTCGAAGAAACGGGAGATGGACGGGCGAACCGGAAGAAAAATCCTGTAGCCCCACTCCAGGGCAATCAGGGCTCCGGGCAGGGACGCGGCACGTGCTGCCCAGCGCCATCTGGGCAAACGAGTCCAAACTTCGACGAATGCGGCCGCGCCGGAAAGAACATGCCCATCGCTTGCGCGAACATGGAAGCGCTTCATTGCGCGCTCTTGGGTAATTCCATCCGGAGGTACGGCGCCGGTTTCAGAAATATCGACGAAACAGAGAGCGCGGTCTTGATCCTTACGTTGATAGTATCCGATCTCTGCCCGACACAGAGGACAGGAGTCATCAAAATAAACCGTCGATTTCGGAAGCTCCGACTCCACGCTAATCTCCTAAAAGTCCAATCGTCAGTTGATCAGCACCGGAGTTTTGCGAATATACGCGCCATCCCCGATCTGTCGAACGAGGAACTCGGCGACGTCCGCGCGCGATATGATCCCATTGCGCCACTGGGAGGCCTCGGCAAGAATCCGGTAGCGGCCGGTCCGCGGTCCACTGGTCAGAACTCCAGGCCTCGCGATCGTCCAATCGAGATCGCTTTGCTTGATCAGATTCTCTTGCAAACTCTTGTCTTCATATGCGCGGCCGAAGACGATCTGGAACGGCAACCGCTGCAGGCAACTGATGCTCGCGCGGCTATCGCCAGCTCCAAAACCGGTCACACAGATTAGACGTTTGACACCTTGGCTTCTCATTGCCGCGATCAGCACTCGGGTCGCGTCCGAGAACAGGTGCACAGGCCGGAACAAGTCTCCCAGCCCAACGCCGAGGGTCTGGATCACGACGTCCACCCCGACAAGTGCCGCCTCTACATCCTCGGGCTTCAACGCGTCACCCGACATCTTCTCAAGGCTAGGATTTGAGACCGTAATCGCGGTAGCGGATCGAGCCAAGGCGCGCACATCATGACCGGCATCAAGGGCTTGGCGGGTCGTTTCCAACCCGATTCCCTTGCTGGCGCCGACAATCAATATGCGCACGATCCACCCTCCCGCCGCAAACTTGAGACAGACACGCCGAACAAAGAAGCTATGAGATTGAGCTGAGGATCCCGCTTCAAACCGATTTCTTCCGGCCACGCAAGATGACCGCACACGTCCTCACAGGCTTGTGTATCGCCAAAATAAACTCTTACTCGTGCTCGCCGCCAGCGCCGCGACCTAAGCCCCGGGTGAACAGCTGTGGTTTCACGGTGGCTGCTGTCCAGGTCGCCACCGTGATAGCCGCGGCCGCTATTAGAACGGTATGGCCGAGCACGCTCCAGGCCAAGACCGTGTAACTTCCAGTCGCCACCGCAAAGGCCACGGCCCACATGAACCCCAGCGTCTGCAAGATATAATGCCGGATAGCGACATCGGGAATGTTACGAACCGGGCTAACTTCATGGTTGAACACCAAGTCCCAGCAATACACCACAAATTTTCGAATGGGGTTAAGCAAGACGACCTCCCTGTTGACCAATGTAATGTATACGTCTCGATCGGCCGTTTGGACCAGGTCATGGAATTGGTCAGCAGCACGACCACATCATCGACGTCGAAACGGCCGTCGTGGCCGGTCGGGCGGATGGCGACGGCCTGGCCGGCGAGCGCTTTGCCGACGCGGAACACCCGGTTGCGCCAGCTGAGCCGGCCCTGTTGATCGACGCGGCGCACGATCTCGCCGCCGTCGTAGAGGAGCGGCGGCAGCGTCTCGGGGAACGGCCGCGGGCTCGGGCGATAGCGCGCCAGCGGCACCGCGAGGCCGAGGCCGTCATGCGGCCGCTCGGCGTTGTAGACCTGGCGCCAGGCGTCGAAGCGGCGCTGGCAGTCGGCGAGGTCGCGCAGCAGCGGCCCGGCGAGCACCTCGGCCCTGAGGCTGCGGTGGAAGCGTTCGACCTTGCCTTGGGTCTGCGGGTGGTAGGGCCGGCCATGGCTGACCGCGATATCGAGGCGCAACAGCCAGACGGTGAGCCGGGTGTGGCGGCTGGCGGCGTCGTCGCCCCAGGGCGGGCCGTTGTCGGCGAGCAGCCGCCAGGGCAGGCCGTAGCGGCGGAAGGCCATGCTGAGCCGCTGCTTGACGGTGGCCAGGCGCTCGTCGCCACAGGCCTCGAGCGCCAGCGCGAAGCGCGAGTGGTCGTCGATCAGCGCGAGCGGGTGACAGCGCCCCCGGCGCAGCGCGACGTGCCCGGTGAAGTCGATCTGCCACAGCGCGTTGGGGGCGTCGTGCTCGAAGCGCCCCACCGTGGGCGGCCGCGGCCGCGCCGCGGCGAGGCGGCCGTGCCGGCGCAGGATGGCGGTGATCGTGCTGGCGCTCGGCACGTCGGCAACGCCGAGCGCCTGCAGCCGCCGACGCAGCTTGCGGCCACCCCAAGCCGGGTGGGCGTCGCGCAGCGCCAGCACCCGCGCCTCGAGCGTCGCCGGCGTGCGCCCAGGCACGTGCGCCGGCCGGCGCGAGCGGTCCGCCAGCCCGGCGCGTCCCGCCGCGCGATAGCGCGCCAGCCACTTGTAGCCCGTCGTCGGGCTCACCCCGTAGCGCCGGCACAGCGCCCGCACATTGGCCCCCTCGGCCAGCGCCAGGCGCACGAACTCCCACCGCAGACACATGCTGGACACCTCCCGCCACGGCACCGCGCCCTCCCTCCCAGAGACCACCAATGCCGTCCATCATGTGTCCACCATGTCCCCGAACACCCGTCCAACATCTCCCCGGTCTATACACGGGGGAGCATCTGTGTTGCGTGTCAAGGGTTGGCGGGTAGCCAGAGGCGGTCGTCTTTGAGCAGGGTGTTGGCGAGGACGACGAGCTTTCGCATGACGGCGGTGAGGGCGACCTTGGGCTTTTTTC
>Ga0209678_1000115_pt1 | contig 32053 bp, 35 predicted proteins | sample WorMetilvaeELBA1_FD_187404 | JGI IMG/M metagenome (GOLD analysis project Ga0209678, IMG submission 187404) | Marine gutless worms symbiont microbial communities from Max Planck institute for Marine Microbiology, Germany - Olavius ilvae ELBA.1... ...
CTTGTTCGGCAACAGCGGCCGCAGCCGCGCGAACTGAGCGTCCGAAAGCCAGAAACAGTGCTCAGACATGGCAAACCCCCAAACAGTTGGGAGCTTGAATCATGCTTCGCCCGAAAAGGGAATCCCTTTTATGGGTCCGGACCCTAGAGCGTTATCGATTGGGACGGAATCGGTACCGGCCCGCACCCCCGCCCGGCTACCCTAATGATACTGCCATGGGTGGCTGGGCGGGGGTGCGGGCCGGTGATGCAGACTCAATCGATAACGCCCTAGACCGGCCGCACCAGCGCGTGGCGCTTGCGGCCGGCCGACAGCTTGACGACGCCCTCGGCGTTCAGGTGGACCAGTGAGACGTTGGCCTTCTCGTCGCCGATCGGCGCGTCGTTGAGGCGCGCGCCGCCGCCCTTGATGAGCCGCCGCGCCTCGCTGTTGGACGGCGTCAGGCCGGCGCGGGTGAACAGCGCGAAAGCGGCGATGCCGCTGTCGAGCTCGGCCCGCGGCACCTCGACCGTCGGCAGCGCGTCGCCGAGCGCGCCCTCCTCGAACGTCTTCCGCGCCGTCTCCGCCGCCTCGTCGGCCGCGACGCGGCCATGCAGCAGCGCCGTCGCCTCGTTGGCCAGCACCTTCTTCGACTCGTTGAGCTCCGCCCCTTCCAGCGCCGCCAGGCGGTCGATCTCGTCGAGCGGCAGCTCGGTGAACAGCCTCAGGAAGCGGCCGACGTCGGCGTCCTCGGTGTTGCGCCACATCTGCCAGTACTCGTAGGGGCTCAGTCGCCGCGGGTTGAGCCAGACGGCGCCGCCGACGGACTTGCCCATCTTCTCGCCTGAGCTAGTGGCGATCAGCGGGCAGGTCAGGCCGAAGAGCGCGGTGCCGCCGATGCGGCGCGCCAGCTCGACGCCGTTGACGATGTTGCCCCACTGGTCGGAGCCGCCCATCTGCAGCACGCAGTCGTAGGCTCGGTTGAGCTCCACGAAGTCGTAGGCCTGCAGGATCATGTAGTTGAACTCCAGGAAGCTCAGCGGCTGCTCGCGGTCGAGCCGCAGCCTCACGGAGTCGAACGTCAGCATGCGGTTGACGGAGAAGTGGCGGCCGACCTCGCGCAGGAACGGGATGTAGCGCAGCTCGTCGAGCCAGTCGGCGTTGTTGACCATGATCGCGTCGGTCGCGCCGTTCCCGTCGCCGAAATCGAGCATGGCCGCGAAGCACTTGCGGATCTCCGCCATGTTGGCGGCGATGGTCTCCTCGGTCAGCAGCTTGCGCAGCTCCTCCTTGCCCGACGGGTCGCCGATCTTCGTCGTGCCGCCACCCATCAGGGTGATCGGGCGGTGCCCGGTCTTCTGGAACCAGCGCAGCATCATCATCGAGACTAGGTTGCCGACGTGCAGGCTGTCCGCCGTGCAGTCGTAGCCGACATAGGCCGTCAGCGAGCGCTCGCGCGCCGCCGCGTCGAGGCCGGCCAGGTCGGTGCCCTGATGGATGAAGCCGCGCTCGTCGAGCGCGCGCAGGAAGTCGGATCGGAACTCGCTCATGACGCTTTCGCTGGTCGACCCGGCTGGGAAATCGGCGGCCGGTGCCTTAACACACGGCCGCGCGGCACGCCACGGTCGCGTCAGCTGGCGGCCTTCTGCTCCGCCTTGCGGCTGTCCAGATAGCCGTTGATCGTGCCGGTCAGCGTGTCCATGCGGTCGCTGAAGAAGTGGTTGGCCCCGGGCACGATGTCGTGCTGGATGACGATGCCCTTCTGCTTCGCCAGCTTCTCGACCAGCACCGAGACGGAGTCCGGCGGCACGATGTCGTCCTTGTCGCCCTGCAGGACCAGGCCGGAGGCCGGGCAGGGGGCCAGGAACGAGAAGTCGTAGAGATTGGCCGGCGGCGCCACCGAGATGAAGCCGCTGATCTCCGGCCGCCGCATCAATAGCTGCATGCCGATCCAGGCGCCGAAGGAGAAGCCGGCGATCCAGCACGCCGCGGCGTTGGGATTGTAGCTCTGCAGCCAGTCCAGCGCGGAAGCCGCGTCGGACAGCTCGCCCTCGCCACGGTCGTACATGCCCTGGCTGCGGCCGACGCCGCGGTAGTTGAAGCGCAGCACCGAATAGCCGCGCCGCGCGAAGGTCTGGTACATGGCGTAGACGACCTTGTTGTTCATCGTCCCGCCGTGCTGCGGATGCGGGTGCAGCATCAGCGCCACCGGCGCGCCGGGCTGCTTGGCGTGTTGATAGCGGCCCTCCAGCCGCCCGTCCGGACCGTTGAAAATGACCTCTGGCATCGGCGCTCCTCGGCGCTGCAATTTAGCGGCCCCACCCGGCGCAATTCCCGACGCTGGTGAGGGGGCAATGGGCGGCACCGCGCCGGGTGCCTCAGCCAATTGTTGACCGTGCAAGTCGGACAACCTATATCGCCAGCGTCGCGTCCGACCCCTGGCCGGCACCGGCCGCGCGCATCGCAGCGGCTCGCGGACGGCCGGGGAATGAAGCATTGGCGCCGGCACGGCGCCGCGCTTCATATCATATTGGGGGCAGTCGTGTTCAAGCGCCTCGCCGAAGACATCGACGGCTACGTGGCCCGCGACCCCGCCGCGCGCTCCCGCGTGGCGATCTTTTTCACCTATCCCGGCTTCCACGCGGTCATCTGGCACCGCCTGGCGAGCCGCCTGTGGCGTATGGGCTGGTATGTGCCGGCGCGCATGGTCTCCCACCTGGGACGCTGGCTGACCGGCATCGAAATCCACCCCCACGCTCGAATCGGCAGCCACCTGGTCATCGACCACGGCATGGGGGTGGTGATCGGCGAGACGGCGGAGGTCGGCGACGGCGTCACGCTGTATCACGGCGTCACCCTGGGCGGCATCGCGCCATCGGTCGACAGCCATACCCAGCGCGGCACGAAGCGCCACCCGACAGTCAAGCACGGCGCCATCATCGGCTCGGGCGCGCAGGTGCTGGGGCCGATCACGGTCGGCGAGAACGCCCGCGTCGGCGCCAACGCCGTCGTCGTCAAGGACGTCGCCGACGGTTGCACCGTCGTCGGCATCCCGGCGCGCGTCGTGCAGTCGTCGAAGGGCTGCAAGTCCGACGAGTTCGCCGCCTACGGCACGCCGACGGGCGACCTGCCCGACCCGGTGGCGCGGGCGCTCGACGGGCTGCTCGACCAGGTCAGCGCGCTGCGCGCCCGGGTCGACGAGCTGGAGCGCGAGGCCGAGCGCGAAACCGGCTTCGAGGCGGACGAGGCGCTGGAGGACAAGGCGCCGCAGGACCGGGTAACGCCGCCGGCGGCCGAGTAGGCCGGCGAAGGAGCACCGTTGTGCGGGTAAGCACCAAGGGCCGCTACGCCGTCATGGCGATGGTCGATCTGGCGCAGAACGGCGCCGGCCGGCCGATCGTGCTGGCGGACGTCGCGGCGCGCCAGCAGATCTCGCTGTCCTATCTGGAGCAGCTTTTCGCGCGCCTGCGCCGGGCCGGTCTCGTGACCGGCGTGCGCGGCCCGGGCGGCGGCTACCGCCTGGCGCGCGCGCCCGACGCGACGCGCATCGCCGACATCATGCTGGCGGTCGAGGAGCCGATGGACCCGACGCGCTGCGGCAACCGCGCCGCGCGCGGCTGCATGGGCAAGGCCGGGCGCTGCGCCACCCACGACCTGTGGGAGGAGCTGGGCAACCAGATCTACCTGTTCCTGAGCGGCGTCAGCCTGGCCGACGTGCTGGCCGGCCGGGTGCTAGGCGCCAGCCGCGCGGTCCGGCCCGTCGAGGCGCACGCCGTCGCGGCTGAATAGTCCCTCGGGCGGACCCGCGATGTCCGACGTCTATCTCGACTACAACGCCACGGCGCCCGTGCGGCCGCAAGTCGCGGAGGCCGTGGCGCAAACGCTCGGCACCGTCGGCAATCCGTCGTCGGTGCACGGCTTCGGCCGCCGGGCCCGCCGCGCGCTGGAGGACGCCCGCGCCGAAGTCGCGGCCCTGGCCGGTGCGTCGCCCGAAGCGGTCGCCTTCACCGGCAGCGGCACGGAAGCGAACAATTGGGCGCTGAGCAGCCGCCCCCGGGTCCTGGCCTCGGCGGTCGAGCACGACAGCGTGCTGGCCGGCGCGACCGAGCGCATTCCGGTCGACGGGAACGGCCGGGTCGATCCCGCGGCCGTGGACGAGTACCTGGCGGCGGACGACGCGCCGGCACTGGTCTCGGTGATGCTCGCGAACAACGAGACCGGCGTGGTTCAGCCCGTGGCCGACGTCGCCGAGATCGCCCGGCGGCGCGGCGCGCGCATGCACACCGACGCGGTGCAGGCCGCCGGCAGGCTGGCGCTGGACATGGACGCCTTGGACGTCGACCTCCTGACGCTCTCCGCCCACAAGCTGGGCGGCCCCCAGGGCGTCGGCGCGCTGGTTGTGCGAAACGTCGAGCTGGCGCCGCTGCTGCGCGGCGGCGGCCAGGAGCGCCGCCGCCGCGCCGGCACCGAGAACGTCGCCGGCATCGTCGGGTTTGGGGTCGCCGCCCGACTGGCGCTGGACGAGCGCGTGGCGCGGATGGCGGTGCTGGCGAAGCTCCGCGACGACCTCGAAGCGCGGATTCGCGCCATCGCGCCCGATGCGACGATCTTCGGGCGGGACGCCGAGCGCCTGCCCAACACGAGCTGCCTCGCCATGCCCGGGGTCGCGGCGGAGCTGCAGGTCATGGACCTGGATCTCGCCGGCGTCGCGGTCAGCGCCGGCGCCGCATGCTCCAGCGGCAAGGTGCAGGCGAGCCACGTGCTGAGCGCCATGGGTGCCGGCAACACGGCCGGGCAGGCGATCCGCGTCAGCCTCGGCTGGGCGACGACGGCGGAGGACGTGGACCGCTTCGTCGCGGCCTGGGAGAAGCTCTACCGGCGCCTTGGCGCCGCGCGCGCGGCATGACCGCCGGCACCAACCGCCCGGTCCAGGGCATCTACCTGGACTACCAGGCGACCACGCCGGTCGACCCGCGCGTGCTGGACGCCATGCTGCCGTACTTCAGCGAGCGCTTCGGCAACCCGCACTCCAAGCAGCACGCCTATGGCTGGCTCGCCGAGGAGGCGGTGGAAGTGGCGCGGGAACAGACAGCCGCGATCCTGGGGGCCGAGGCCCGCGAGATCGTCTTCACCTCGGGAGCCACCGAGTCCAACAACCTGGCGGTCAAGGGCGCCGCCCGCTTCGCCCGCGAGCACAAGGGCCGCGACCGCGTCGTGACCCTGGCGACCGAGCACAAGTGCGTGCTGGAGAGCGCCGCGGCGCTGGCCGGCGAAGGTTTTGCAGTTGACGTTCTGCCGGTCGACCCCAACGGCCTCGTCGACCTCGACCGGCTGCGTGGCGCGCTCGACGAGCGGGTGGCGATCGTCTCGGTGATGGCGGTCAACAACGAAATCGGCGTCGTGCAGCCGCTGGCGGAGGTCGGGGAACTGGCCCGCGCCGTCGGCGCGCTGTTCCACAGCGACGTCGCCCAGGCCGTCGGCAAGATGCCGCTGGACCTGCACGCGCTTGGCGTCGACCTCGCCAGCGTCTCGGGTCACAAGGTCTACGGTCCCAAGGGCGTCGGCGCGCTCTACGTGCGACGCCGGCCGCGGGCGCGGCTGACGCCGCTGTTCTCCGGCGGCGGGCAGGAGCGGGGCCTGCGCTCCGGCACCGTGCCGGCGCCGCTGGCCGTCGGCCTGGGCGAGGCCTGCGCCATCGCCGCCGAGGAGATGCCGGCGGAGGAGGCGCGGCTCAGGGCCTTGCGCGGCCGGCTGTTGGATGCCCTGCGCGCCGCCGTGCCGGACGTGACTGTCAACGGCGACCTGGACCGCCGCGTCGCCGGCAACCTGAACGTCGGCCTCCCCGGCGTCGACGGCGAGGAACTGCTGCTGGCGCTCGACGACATCGCGCTCTCGACCGGCTCGGCCTGCACCTCGGCCGCGGTCGAGCCGTCCTACGTGCTGCGCGCCCTGGGCCTCGACGATGTGGCAGCGCACGGCGCAATCCGCATCGGCCTCGGCCGCTTCACCACCGAGGACGAGGTCGATGTGTCGGCCCGGCGCATCGCCGAGGCCGTGGCCCAGCAGCGCCGGGCCCCGGCGGCCGCGGCAGGGGACTAAGAACCATCGGAAAAAGTGTCGCAGGTGCTTGAAATTACGGGCGTCATGGGGCATATCCTCCTTCCGGACCAAATTGGTACGGATTGATCCCCCAAGGTGACCCCAGAGTGCTGAAACTCAGCCGCATGACCGACTACGGCGTCGTCGTCCTCTCCGCCCTCAGCCAGGGCGGCCCGACCTTCGTGACGGCGCCGGAACTGGCGCGCACGACGGGCCTGCCGGCGCCGACCGTGGCCAAGCTGCTGAAGCTGTTGGCGCACGGCGGTCTGGTCTATTCCCAGCGCGGCGCCACGGGCGGCTACACGCTGGCCCGGGCGCCGGTGTGCATCAGCGCGGCGGAGATCATCGCCGCCATCGACGGGCCGCTGGCCTTGACCGAATGCGTCGAGGGCAGCGACGTGCACTGCAAGGTCGAGACGCTGTGCCCCATCCGCGGCCGCTGGGACCGGGTCAACCGCGCCGTCAAGCGGGCGCTGGAAGAGGTCACGCTGGCCGAGCTCGCCGCCCCGTTCGTGCCGCCGCCGGCCCATCCGGCGGCGCCCGTCGCGCTCAGGCACTAGGAGAGGACAATGGCCGCCAGCGTCGAGACCCTCGACACCGTCCGCTCCGCCAAGGAGGAGTACAAGTACGGCTTCGTCACCGACATCGAGATGGAGTCCGCGCCCAAGGGGCTGAGCGAGGACATCGTCCGCTTCATCTCGGCGAAGAAGAACGAGCCGGAATGGCTCCTGGCATGGCGCCTCAAGGCCTACCGCCACTGGCTGACCATGCCCGAGCCGACCTGGGCCAAGGTCGAGCACGCGCCGATCGACTACCAGGACGCCTACTACTTCGCCGCGCCGAAGACCGGCGACCGGCCCAAGTCGCTCGACGAGGTCGACTCCAAGCTGCTCGAGACCTACGCGAAGCTGGGCATTCCGTTGAAGGAGCAGGAGATGCTGGCCGGCGTCGCGGTCGACGCGGTGTTCGACAGCGTCTCGGTGGCCACCACCTACCGCGAGAAACTGGCTGAGTTGGGCGTCGTCTTCTGCTCGATTTCCGAGGCGGTGCACGAGCACGGCGAGCTGGTACGCAAGTACCTCGGCTCCGTCGTGCCGCAGGGCGACAACAAGCACGCCTGCCTGAACTCCGCGGTCTTCACCGACGGCACCTTCGTCTACATCCCCAAGGGCGTGCGCTGCCCGATGGAGTTGAGCACCTACTTCCGCATCAACGCCGAGAACACGGGACAGTTCGAGCGCACGCTGATCGTCGCCGACGAGGGCTCCTACGTCAGCTACCTGGAGGGCTGCACCGCGCCGATGCGCGACGAGCACCAGCTGCACGCCGCCGTGGTCGAGCTGATCGCGCTCGACGACGCCGAGATCAAGTACTCGACGGTGCAGAACTGGTACCCCGGCGACGAGGAAGGGCGCGGCGGCATCTACAATTTCGTCACCAAGCGCGGCGCCTGCCGGGGCCGCAACTCGAAGATCATGTGGACCCAGGTCGAGACCGGCTCGGCCATCACCTGGAAGTACCCGAGCTGCATCCTGCAGGGCGACAACTCGGTCGGCGAGTTCTACTCCGTCGCCATCACCAACAACGCGCAGCAGGCCGACACCGGCACCAAGATGATCCACCTGGGCCGCAATACGCGCTCGCGCATCGTCTCCAAGGGCATCTCGGCAGGCCGCGCCGACCAGACCTATCGCGGCCTCGTCAAGGTCAGCGCCAAGGCTGAGGGCGCGCGCAACCACACCCAGTGCGACAGCCTATTGATCGGCGACACCTGCGGCGCCCACACGGTGCCCTACATCGAATCGAAGAACCCCACGGCCCGCGTCGAGCACGAGGCGACGACCAGCAAGATCAGCGACGACCAGCTGTTCTACTGTCGCCAGCGCGGCATTGGCGAGGAGGAGGCGGTGGCGCTGATCGTCAACGGCTTCTGCCGCGAGGTGCTGCAGACGCTGCCGATGGAATTCGCGGTCGAGGCGCAGAAGCTCGTCGGCATCAGCCTCGAAGGCTCGGTCGGCTAAGGAAAACAGGGAAATGGCGCTGATCGAGATCGACGACCTGCACGTCTCCGTCGACGGCAACGAGATCGTCAGGGGGCTGAGCCTCGACATCGAGGCCGGCGAAGTGCACGCCGTCATGGGCCCGAACGGGACCGGGAAGTCGACGCTGAGCTACGTGCTCGCCGGCCGCGACGGCTACGACGTGACCGCCGGTACCGTGCGCTTCAACGGCAACGACCTGTTCGGTCTTGAGCCGGAGGAGCGCGCCGCGGCCGGCCTGTTCCTCGCCATGCAGTACCCGGTCGAGATCCCCGGCGTCACCTCGATGACGTTCCTCAAGACCGCGCTGAACGCCCTGCGCGTCGCGCGCGGCCAGGACGAGCTCGACGCCCTCGGCTTCCTCAAGCTGGTGCGCGAGAAGGCCAAGGCCCTCGGCATCGACGACGAGATGCTGAAGCGGCACGTCAACGTCGGCTTCTCCGGCGGCGAGAAGAAGCGCAACGAGGTGCTGCAGATGGCGGTGCTGGAGCCGACCTTCGCCATACTCGACGAGACCGACTCCGGCCTCGACATCGACGCGCTGAAGATCGTCGCCGACGGCGTCAACGCGCTGCGTGGGCCGGGTCGGGCGATGCTAGTGATCACCCACTACCAGCGCCTCTTGAACTACATCGTGCCGGACCGCGTGCACATCATGGCCGAGGGCCGCATCGTGCGCTCCGGTGGCAAGGAACTGGCCGAGGAGCTCGAAGCCAAGGGCTATGGCGAGCTGCTCGCCCCCGCGGCCTGACGATCGATGACGGACACCCTCTTCCTTGCCGAGGCCGAGCGCCTCGCCCCCGTCCTGCCGGGCGCCGATGGGCCGTTCGGCGCGCTGCGCGCGCGCGGCCTCGCCGCGTGGCGCGCGACGGGCCTGCCGACGCGCCGGGTCGAGGCCTGGAAGTACACCGACCTGCGCGCGCTCGCCGCGGGCGGCTTCGTCACCGACGCGGGCGAGCGGCACGTCGCTGCGTTGCCTGACGCCGTCGCCACGGTCGACGGCCACCGGCTCGTCTTCGTCAACGGCCGTTTTCGGCCGGACCTGTCGGACGTCGGCGACCTGCCGGCCCGCGTCGCACTCGGTCCGCTCGGCGAGGCGCGAGAGTTGGGCCGGACCGCGCGGCTCGACTTCCCCATGGTCGCGCTCAACACGGCGCTGTTCGCCGATGGCTTGGCGCTGCACGTAGGGGAGGGCGTGACGCTCGACCGCCCGGTGCACCTGGTGTCGCTCAGCGACGCCGAGACCCCGGTCGCCAGCCACCCGCGCCACCTGGTGGTGCTGGACGACGGCGCCTGCGCAACGCTGGTCGAGAGCCACGTCGGCACCGGCCCGAGCTTCGCCAACACGGTCATGGAGATCGTGCTGGGCGCCGGCGCCGTGCTGGACCACACGAAGCTGCAGGACGAGGGCGCCGACGCGCTGCACCTGGCGCACTGCCAGGTGACGCTCGGCCGCGGCGCCACCTACGACGGCTTCGTCGCCCAGCTCGGCGCGGCGCTGGCGCGGCACGAGGCGCGGATCGATCTCACCGGCGAGCGCGCCGAGGCGCGGCTGAACGGCGCCTATGTCGGCGACGGCAGCCAGACCCTCGACAACACGACCTTCGTCACCCACACGGCGCCCGCGTGCACGTCGCGACAGGTCTTCAAGGGCGTGCTGGGCGGTACGGCGCGCGGCGTGTTCCAGGGCAAGATCCTGGTCGAGCCGGACGCGCAGCAGACCGACGGCCACCAGCTCAACCGCACGCTGCTGCTGTCGCGCGGAGCCGAGATCGACAGCAAGCCCGAGCTCGAGATCTACGCCGACGACGTCAAGTGCAGCCACGGCGCCACCGCCGGCGAGCTGGAGGACGATGCCCTGTTCTATCTGCGCAGCCGTGGCATCCCGCTCCACGAGGCACGGCGGCTCCTGGTCGAGGCGTTCCTGGCCGAGGCGACCGCACTGATCGGCCGCGCTGACGTGCGCGAAGCCATCGACGCCGCGCTGGCCCGGCGACTCGCCGCCCTGACCGTGGAGGCCTGAGGCGATGGCGCTGACGAAGCTGAGTGAGACTGCGCCCTACGACGTCGAGGCCGTGCGTGCGGACTTTCCAATCCTCGCGCGCGAAGTACACGGCAAGCCGCTGGTATTCCTCGACAGCGCCGCCTCGGCACAGAAGCCGCGCCAGGTGATCGACACCGTGAGCGGCGTCTACGAGACCGAATACGCCAACGTGCACCGCGGCCTCTACTACCTCAGCGAACGGGCGACGACGCGTTACGAGGAGGCGCGGGCGACCATCGCGGCCTTCATCGGCGCCCGGCACGAGCACGAGATCGTCTTCACGCGCAATGCAACGGAAGCCATCAACCTCGTCGCCGCCAGCTGGGGCGACGGGCTCGACGCCGGCGACGAAGTGGTGATCTCCGAGATGGAGCACCACTCCAATATCGTGCCGTGGCAGATGCTGCGCGACCGCAAGGGCATCGTGCTGAAGGTCGCGCCGGTGACCGACGACGGCGAGTTCCGCCTGGCCGATCTCGAGGCGCTGATCGGGCCGCGCACGAAGCTGGTCTCCATTACCCACGTCTCGAACGTGCTGGGCACCGTCGTGCCGGTCGCCGACGTGGTGCGCTTGGCCCACGCGGCCGGCGCCAAGGTGCTGATCGACGGCGCCCAGGGCGCCGTACACGCGGCCGTCGACGTGGCCGCGCTCGACGTCGACTTCTACGCCTTCTCCGGCCACAAGCTCTACGGCCCCTCGGGCATCGGCGTGCTCTACGGCAAGGAGGCGCTGCTCGACGCCATGCCGCCCTACCAGGGCGGCGGCGAGATGATCGAGACGGTGACGTTCGAGAGCACCACTTGGGCGCCGCTGCCGCACAAGTTCGAGGCCGGCACCCCGGCGATCGCCCAGGCCATCGGCTTCGCCGCCGCGGTCGACTACGTCACGGCGCTGGGCATCGAGAACATCGCCGCGCACGAGACGGCGCTGCTCAACTACGCGACGCAGCAGCTCGCCCAGGTCGGCGGCGTGCGCGTGATCGGCACCGCGCCGGGCAAGGCCAGCGTGATCTCCATGGCGCTCGACTTCGCCCACGCCCACGACGCGGCGATGATCGCCGACCGCTCGGGTGTGGCCATGCGCGCCGGGCACCACTGCGCCCAACCGTTGATGGCGCGCTTCGGCGTCGAATCGACCGTGCGCGCCTCGCTCGGCCTCTACAACACGCGGGGCGACGTTGACGCCATGATCGCGGCGCTCGACCGCGTGCGCCACGCGCTCGCCTGAACCGGGAGTCCCATGCTCGACAAGTACCGCGAATTCGTCGACACGCTGGCCGAGCTCGATGACGAGATGCGCTTCGAGTACATCCTCGACATCGCCAAGCGGCACAAGAACGACCCGTTCCCGGAGGCCCGGAAGACGGACGCGAACCAGATGCACGGCTGCATGTCGCGAGTCTGGATCGTGCACGACACCGACGACGACCGGCACCGCTTCCGCGGCCACAGCGACGCAGCGATCGTCAACGGCCTGGTCACCATGATGACGGAGTCGTTCAGCGGCCTGACCGCCGCCGAACTCGCGGAGTTGAGCATCGACGACGTGCGGCGCCTCAACCTCGGCGCCCTCACCACCCAACGCCAGGTCGGCATGATGGCGATGCTGAAGCACATGCAGAAGCTGAGCCGCCTGAGCGTGGCCGCGGCCTGAGAGATGCGATGATCAACGACGGCCTGACATTCAACGATTTCGTGCCCGCCGCACCGCCGGCGGAGGACGACGCCATCGCGCGGGCCGGGGAACCGCTGGCGCCGGGTGCCACGGTCGCAGGCGAGGCCGTCGTGGTCGCCGCCATCCAGACGGTCTACGACCCCGAGATCCCGGTTAACATCTACGACCTGGGTCTTATATACGGCCTCAGGATCGGCGCCGGTGGCGCCGTCGAGATCGACATGACCCTGACTGCGCCGGCCTGTCCGGTGGCCGGGATCATGCCGCAGATGGTGGCCGACGCGGTCGCCGCCGCCGACGGCGTGGGCGAGGTCGAGGTCAACATGGTCTGGGACCCGCCGTGGTCGCCGGAGCGCATGTCGGACGAGGCGAAGCTCGCGCTCGACATGTTTTGAGGCCCATGTAGGGGATTGGATAGAGGACGATGCCGGCACCGATTATCACCTTGACCGAGGCGGCGGCGACGCGCGTGCGCGCGCTGGTCGACCGCGCCGAGAAGCCCGTCCTGGGCCTGCGCGTCGGCATCGACACGCGCGGCTGCTCGGGCATGAGCTATGTCGTCGAGTACGCCGAGGAGCAGCGCGCCTACGAAGAAGTCATCGAAGACAAGGGCGTGCGCATCTTCATCGACCCGGCCGCGACCATGTTTCTCATCGGCAGCGAAATGGACTACACCGAGGAGAAGTTCAGTCGCGGCTTCACCTTCAGCAATCCGAACGAAAAGGGCCGCTGTGGCTGCGGCGAGTCGTTTCACGTCTGACAGGTCACGTCTGACGGCTGGCGGGCGGTTCCAGGGTAAGAGAGAGTTCGGCAATGCCGAAGCTGACCTTTATTGAGCGCGACGGCACGCACAAGGAGGTCGACGCACCGCTCGGTCTCTCTGTGCTGGAGATCGCGCACCGCAACAACGTCGACATCGAAGGCGCCTGCGAGGGCTCGCTGGCCTGCTCGACCTGCCACGTCATCGTCGACCGGCTGTGGTTCGACCGGCTCGACGAGCCGTCGGAGGACGAGGAGGACATGCTCGACCTGGCCTTCGGCCTGACCCTGACCTCGCGCCTGGGCTGCCAGCTGATCATGACCGAGGAGCTGGACGGCCTGACCGTCAAGCTGCCTGACTCCGTCGTCAACATGATGGGCTGACGGACGGCCTTGTTCCAGCCGGTCCCGCCCGACAGCCTGTTCGCGCGCCTGCGCGCCGCCGCCGGCCGCACCTGGTCGGCCTATGTCGAGCACCCCTTCGTCGCCCAGCTGGGCGCCGGCACGCTGCCCGAGGCGGCATTCCGCCGCTACCTGGTCCAGGACTACCGCTTCCTGATCCATTTCGGCCGAGCCTATGCGCTGGCCGTCTACAAGTCCGACACGCTCGCGGACATGCGCGCCGCGGCCGCCGGCATGCGCGCCATCCTCGACGACGAGATGGACCTGCACGTCGAGTTCTGCCGCGGCTGGGGCCTGACGCCGGCCGACCTGGAGGCGGCGCCCGAGGACGGCCCGACGCTGGCCTACACCCGCTACGTGCTGGAGACCGGCCTGCGCGGCGACGTGCTGGACCTGCACACGGCGCTCGCCCCGTGCATCGTCGGCTATGCCGAGATCGGCGCCGCGCTGGCGGAGGAGGGCACGGCCATGCATGCCGGCCACCCCTACCGCGCCTGGGTCGGGATGTACGCCGGTGACGACTACCAGGCCGTGGCGCGCGACCACGTGACCCTGCTCGACCGGCTGTGGCACACCCGCGCCGGTGACGGACGGTTCGAAGCGCTCAGCCGCATCTTCGGCGAGGCGACGCGGCTCGAGGCCGACTTCTGGCAGATGGGCCTGGACGCCGCGTGACGACGCCGATGGATCTCGGGCTGGTCGCCCTGCCGTTGCTCGACCTTGTCGCAGTGCTGGTGTTCGGGGCGTGCTGGGGGCTCTATGCCTTCGCGACGGCGCGCTGGTGGCAGGACCGGCCGTCGATCGCGCACGTCATGCGGCGGCATCGCCGGCAGTGGCTGGTCGCCTTCATGGCGCGAGAGAACCGCATCGGCGACACCAACCTGGTCGGCCACCTGATGCGCAGCGTGACGTTCTTTGCCTCGACGACGATCCTGATCGTCGGCGGCCTGATCGCCGTGCTGGGCGCCGGCGAGAGCGCCGAGCGCACGGTCGCCGAGCTGCCGCTGACCCAGGGCGCCGGTAGCGCCTGGGTGTTGAAGGTCGTCGTGCTGCTGCTGGTCTTCGTCTACGCCTTCTTCAAGTTCACCTGGGCGGCGCGGCAGTTCAACTATCTCAGCGTGCTGATGGGCGGCGCGCCGGACGCGCCGGTGGCGCCGGAGACCGCGGCGCTGCTGGTCGAGCGCATGAGCGGCCGTAACTCTCGGGCCGGCGACAACTTCAACGCCGGCCTCAGGGCCTACTACTTCGCGCTCGCCGTGCTCGCCTGGTTCGCGCATCCGGCGGCGTTTCTTGCCGCAACGGCGCTGGTGCTGGTCGTGCTCTGGCGCCGCGAGTATCACTCGCACACGCTCAAGCTGCTCGATTTCGGGCTGCCGGACGAGCCGCCTCAGTCGGCCGCCGGCTCAGGCCGTGACAGCAGGTAGGCGGCGACCGCGGCGAACAGCGCCAGCAGCGCCGCGGGCAGCGGCCAGCTCTCGGCGACGAACAGCGTCACCCAGACGAAGCTCGCGGTCATGGTCGCGATCGCCAGCACTTTGGCGCGGCGCGGCACCGCGCGGTCCCGGCGCCAGGCGCGCAGGCTGCGCCCCAGGCGCGGGTGGTGGTAGAGCCAGACTTCCAACCGGACGGAGCCGCACGAGAACGCCCACAGGGCGATCAAGAGGAACACTGTCGTCGGCATCAGCGGCACGAAGATGCCGATGACGCCCAGGGCCACGCAGGCGCTGCCCAGAACGCAGAACGCGCCGCGTACGGCGCGCGGGCGGGTATCGATGGAGCTGCCTGCCGGAAGGGTCATGGTCTATCGGGGGCGGTGAATACGGCGCGGCCGGACGTGCGGATGGTGGGGACACCCGTACGCCCGGCCTGCACCCGTGCGGCCGCGCGGCCGCAGCGTGGCTCGTCGTCAGCCGCTCAGGTTCTTGACGAACTTCTGCAGTTCCTCGTTCAGCGAGCCCGACTGCTCGCTCAGGTCCTGCGCCGACTGCAGCATCTTGGAGGCGGCGTCGCCGGTCGCCGTGGCGGCGTCGGTGACGCCGGAGATGTTGGAGGACACCTCCTGCGTGCCGCGTGCGGCTTCCTGAACGTTGCGGGCGATCTCCTGGGTCGCGGAGTTCTGCTCCTCGACGCCGGCAGCGATGGCCGTGGCGCTCTCGTCGATCTTGTTGATCGTTGTGGCGATCTCGCCGATGGCGCCGACCGCGTCCGTGGTGACGCCCTGGATGCGGGTCACCAGGTCGGCGATCTGGTTGGTCGCGTTGGCGGTCTGATCGGCCAGGTTCTTGACCTCGCTGGCGACCACCGCGAAGCCCTTGCCGGCGTCGCCGGCGCGGGCCGCCTCGATCGTGGCGTTCAGCGCCAAGAGCTTGGTCTGGCTGGCGATGTCGTTGATCAGGTCGACGACCTCGCCGATCTTCTCGGCGCCCTCGGCCAGGCCCTGCATCGTGTCGTTGGTGCGGTTCGCCTCGCCGACGGCGTTTTTGGCGATCTCGGCCGACATGCTGACCTGGCGGCTGATCTCGGAGATCGAGCTCGACAGCTCCTCGGCGGCGGAGGCCACCGTCTGCACGTTGGTCGACGCCTCCTCGGAGGCCGCGGCGACGGCGGCCGCCTGGCGCGTCGTCTCTTCCGCCGCAGCAGCCATGCTCTCCGACGTGTCACGCACCTCGTTCGCGGTCCCCGTGACATCGGTCATAGTCACCTTGACGTTCTCGGTCATCGTGACCTCGTCGGTGACCAGTCGCCACGTCAGCATCGGGCCCATATAGGCGCCGTCGGTGTCGTGGATCGCGAACGCGGCGAGCGCCAGGCGCTCCTCGCCCAGCTGGATCATCGTGCGGTAGGGCAGGTTGCTGGGGTTGGCCAGCAACTCGCGCTGGTGGCTGGAATTCTTGTGGAAGACGTCGATGCACTGGCCGATCAGGTCCGCCGCCTTGACCGGCAGCAGGTGCTCGATCTGACGCAGCGTGTCGATCGACGTCTGGTTGGCGAACTTGATCTCGAAATTCTCAAGATCGCACATCATCACGTTGACCGGCATCGCCTGGACCATCTGCATCAGCCGATTGGCGTCGGCGTCCGCCTTGACCTTTTCCGTGACGATGCTCCAGGTCAGCATCAGGCTGACCAGCTCGCCGGCGTCGTCGTTGACGGCGCTGACATAGAGGTCGAGGTATTCCTCGCCGAGCCTGATTTGTGCCGCGTACGGCAGGTTGCGCGGGTCGCTCAGCAACTGGCGCTGATGGCTCGGGTCGGCGTGGAAGATGTCGATCGACTGGCCGATCAGTTCATCGGCGTTGATCGGCAGCAGGTGCTCGATGGTCCTCAGCGTCTCGACGGCCGAACGGTTGGCATAGTCGATCCGGAAGTCCTTGGCATCGCAGGTCAGCACGTTGAACGGCATGTCGCCGATCATCTGCTCCAGCTTGATCAGGCGGTCGTCCGTGGCCGGCGCGTCGCCGGCGCCCGTCGACGGCGCCGCCGGCTCTGTGGTGGCTGCAAGTTGAGCCGCGTCCAACATGATCTTGTCCCTCGTCTGCTAGCGATGCGCGGTCACGGGCACGTCCGGCCGAAGCCGCACGGGGACCGTTCCCGCGGCCACCGAAGGAGCCTGGCGTCTGCGCAGTCCCCGGTCGTGTCCGCCGGACCGGTCGATCCGTTCCGGTCGACGCGTACTCTCGGGGTTTGCAGTTAATGATGAGTAAAAAGCGAAATAAATCCGGGATCAGGCATCGATAATTTAAGTAATAGAGATCAATATCACACATCAATACTCCATCTTTGCTATAGGGTTCTCAGTGCAATGCAGCGGTCGGGCGCCGGTCCAGCCGGCCGGCCACGAGCGTGCCGCCCAGGGCCAGGGCCAGGAGGCCCAGCGCGTCAGCGGGTTGTCGAGCGCCGCCGGCGCCAGCAGCAGCACGCCGCCCAGGCCCAGCATCATCAGCCCCGACATCAGCTTCAAGAGGCGGCCGCCGCGGGCGCTCAGCTTGCGCCCGCCCAGCGTCCACGCGAAGGCGACGACGATGGCGAAGAGCGGCAGCACGTAGATGACGTTGTAGGCCGCGAGATAGAGGTAATGGCCGGCGGGGCTGAGCCCGGCGAGCGTCAGGATGCGCGTGAACACCATCGGGAAGCCGGCGGTGCAGAGCAGCTCGTAAGTGTTGGCGGCGAGCGCCAGCATGACCGTGCCGGCGAGCACGGCGGGCACGCTCGCGGCCTCCAGGAGGCCCCGCGTGCGGCGGTACAGCCCCGGCTTGGCACGCTCCGGGATCGACAGCGACGGGCCGGCGCCGGGCGTGGCGTAGTCCTTGACGTTGAGGCCCCCGAGCGCCAGCGCCAGGGCGCCCGCCGCCAGCGTCACCAGGCGCACCTGGCCGAAGACCAGGAACAGGTTCAACCAGGCGGCCATGAAGGCGAAGTAGACGAGGCCGCTGATCGCCACGAAGACGCCGCCGACCAGCAGCATGCGGGCGCGGCTGCGGGCGTGCACCATCAGGCTGAGCAGGGACAGCAGCACGAAGAAGGCGCACGGATTGAACGCGTCGAGCCCGGCCAGCACCAACGTGAACGCCGGCAGCGAGAGGCTCTCCGGGGTGACCGCGCCGACCAGCGGCAGCCGCGGGAGGGCGGGCGCCGCCGGCGCGGCGGCCTCCGACAAACCGGCGTGGCAGGCGGTCAGCCGCTCGCGCAGGAAGGCGCCCATGCCGGATGCATCGTCGTAGCCGAAGTGCATCTCGCCACAGAAGGCGAAGGCGGGGACGGCCTGCGGGCGGGAGCCGGCGAGGGTGCTCAATTGGTCGAACCGGAACTGGTTCTCGAGGCTGTCGTCCAGTGGATAGGACGTGAGGTCGAGCCACGGCAGTTCGTTCGCCAGCGCCTCCACGAACGGGTGCGCCCGGGCGCAGTGCGGACAGGTGCGGCTCCAGAAGAAGTGCAGCTGGACGATGGCCGAGCCATCGTCCGCGCGCGCGAACCACGGGTCGTCCTGGGCCTGCGCCGTGAACGCGACGAGGCAGAGAAAAAGACAACACACGGCCCGGACCATGGCGAGAGGGTGCGGTAAGCCTCCGGCTGCGGATATGACGCAGCGCAAGGCGAGCCCGCGCGGCCCTTTCAGGCCCGCCCCCGCGACCCTATATTCGCCGCCATGATCGACCTGGGTCTCGGAAAGCCGCCGCGCGACACGCGCGTGGTCGTCGCCATGTCGGGCGGCGTCGACAGTTCGGTGACGGCCGCGCTGCTTTCGGAGGCCGGCTACGACGTGGTCGGCATCACGCTGCAGCTCTACGACCATGGCCAGGCCACCGGCCGCAAGGGCGCCTGCTGCGCCGGGCAGGACATCCACGACGCCCGCGCAGTCGCCGACCGACTGAACATCCCCCACTACGTGCTCGACTTCGAGGACCGTTTCCGCGCCGACGTGATCGCACCGTTCGCCGAGAGCTATGTGTGCGGCGAGACGCCGGTGCCCTGCGTCCTGTGCAACCAGACCGTCAAGTTCCGCGACCTGATGGGCATCGCGCGGGACCTGGGCGCCGACGCGCTGGCGACAGGGCACTACGTGCGCCGCACGGTGGGGCCGGACGGGCCGGAGCTGCGCGCGGCCGTCGATCCGGCGCGCGACCAGAGCTACTTCCTGTTCGCCACCACCCGCGACCAGCTCGACCTGCTGCGCTTCCCGCTCGGTGAACTCGCCAAGGACACGGTGCGCGGCCACGCGGCGCGCTTCGACCTGCCCGTCGCCGCAAAGCCCGATAGCCAGGACATCTGCTTCGTGCCCGACGGCCGTTACGCGCGGGTGGTCGAGAAGCTCAAGCCCGGCGCGGCGGAGCCCGGCGACATCGTGCACCTGGACGGCCGCGTGCTGGGCCGCCACGACGGCGTCATCCACTACACCGTGGGCCAGCGCAAAGGCCTGGGCATCGGCGGCCGGCGCGATTCGGACGGCGCGGAGGAGTTGGACCCGCTCTACGTCGTGCGGCTGGACCCGACGACGCGGCGGGTCATCGTCGGCCCGCGGGCGGCGCTGGCGACCCGCAGCGTCAGCGTGCGGGACGTCAATTGGCTGGCGGCGACGCCGGATCCCGGTGCGGAGGTGACGGCGAAGCTGCGGTCGGCGCAGGACGCGGCACGGGCGCGGTTGTGGCTCGACAAGGCCACGGCGGAACTGGAGCTCGTGACGCCGCAGTACGGCGTCGCGGCGGGCCAGGCGGCGGTGCTGTACGACGGCGACCGGGTGCTGGGCGGCGGCTGGATCGCCGCCGCCGAGAGCGCCGCGGCGGCGGCCTGAGGCCGTGGGCATCGAGGTCGGCGGGCTGTTCGGGCTCCTGATCCTGATCGCCGACGTGTGGGCGATCGTCAGTATCGTGACGAGCCGCGCGACGACGCCCGCCAAGGTGTTGTGGATCGTGCTGATCCTGCTGCTGCCGCTGCTCGGCTTCCTGATCTGGCTGCTCTTTGGACCCCGGCGCGCCACACGCTAGGCCGGCGCTTTCTTGACAGCCTTCCGGCCCGGTGCCATATCCGGCCGGTCTTGTGGCGGAGTAGCTCAGTTGGTTAGAGCAGCGGAATCATAATCCGCGTGTCGGGGGTTCAAGTCCCTCCTCCGCTACCACTTCTCCCATAATCACGGGCCGAACAGATCCTCCAGCGTGCGCCGCATGACGGCCGGCTCGACGTCGACGCCGGTCCAGTACTTGAGCGCGATGACGCCCTGATTGACCAGCATGCCGAGCCCGTCGAGGGCTATACATCCGTGCGCCTCCGCGGCCCTGATCAAGTGCGTCCGCGGCGGGTTGGTGATGGCGTCGGCGACGACCTTGCCCTCGCCGAGCGACGCCAGGTCGAGATCGAGGCGCGCGTCGACTTCGGGGAACAAGCCGATCGACGTCGCGTTGATGACGATCTCCGTCCCCGCGGGCACGGCATAGGTGCCGTTCCAGACATGCAGCGAAGCCGAGGCCGGCGTCTTTTCGTTCAGCAGGTCGGCCAGGGTCTGCCCGCGTTCCGGGCTGCGGTTGACGACGGTGATCTGGCGCGCGCCGGCGAGCGCCAGCTCGACGGCGACGGCACGCGCCGCGCCGCCGGCACCGAAGATCACCACGGCCTTGCCGGCCGGGTCGGTCACTGTCTGCAAGGCACTCAGGAATCCCTTGCCGTCGGTGTTCTCGCCGATCAGGCGGCCGTCGCGCCGCACCACCGTATTGACCGCGCCGATGACCTCGGCGGACTCCCCCAGGCCGTCGAGGTGCTCGATGACGCTGACCTTGTGCGGGATCGACAGGTTGAAGCCGCGCCAGCCCATGGCCAGCGCGCCGCGCACGGCGTCGGCCAGATGCTCGGGCTGGACCTCGCAGTTGAGGTAGCGCCAGTCGAGCCCGTGGTGCCGGAAAGCCGCCTCCATCATGGCGACCGTGGGGTTCTCCGCGCACGGCGTGGAGAAGCTGCCGACCAGCTCGGATTTGAAGTTGTGCGCCATTCTGCCCCCTCCCGAATGCTGGCCGGCGTCGCGGGTCCAGTCTACACGATGCCGGCGGGCGGCAGACTGTCGGCGAAGTCCGCCAGCGCCGCGGCGAAGCGGTCCGGCGCCTCCAGTGGCGGGCTGTGGCCGACGCCCTCCAGCACCACCCGCGTCGCCCGCGGCAGGCGCTCGACGACGTAGTCGCCGGTCTCGGGCGCGTAGACCTGGCTGGCGCCGCCGGTCAGCATCAGCGCCGGCAGGTCGAGGCGGGGCAGCAGGTCGCGAAAGTCCTGGCCCGCCATGGAGGCCCACAGGCTGGCCATCGCCGTGGGATCGTTGGCGACGACGTCCGGGGTCGTACGTTCGATCAGCGCCGGGTCGGCGTCCGCTGCGAAAAACCCCGGGACGATGGCGCGGGCGTAGGCCGGCCAGTCCTGCTGCATCAGCGCCACGATTCCGTCGCTCTGCTCGGCGGTCAGGCCGCGTTTGACGCCGAGGTTCCACTCGCCGTCGTTCACGATCCGCGGCGCCATGTCGACGACGACAAGCCCGCCGAGGCCGGCCGGGCCCGCCGCCGCCAGGTGCGTGAACGCTGCCATGGCCCCCATCGACCAGCCGACGAGCACCGCGCTGTCCAGGTCCCGCGTCTCCAGGAGTGCCGACAGATCGGCGCCCAGGTCGGCGATCGTCGGGCGCTCGCCCGGCCGATGGGCGTGCCGGTGGCCCCGCAGGTTCGGCACGACGGTGCGAAAGCGGTCGCCGAGGGCCGCGACGGTCGCCGCGAAGTGCCCGCCATGGCAGGTCCAGCCGTGCAACAGCACCAGTGGCCGGCCGTGCCCGGTGTCGACGACGGGGTAAGGGTCGCTGGACGGCATGGCGGCTCTCCTGGCGTGGCGCGGCTGGCGGCGACGGGTCGCGCAGCCTATCCTGCTTCCTTGACCGGATGGGAGGCGGCGATGCGGTGGATGGCGGGGCTACTGGCCCTCGTTCTGGGTGCGGTGCCGGCGCTCGCCGCCGAGCGGGTCGACCTGGAACTCGTGCTGCTGGCCGACGCCTCGGGCTTGATCGACGACGCCGAGATCCTGTTCCAGCGCCAGGGCTATGCCTCGGCGATCACCTCACCGGCGATTCTCGCCGCCATCGCCAACGGTTTCGACCGGCGCATCGCCGTGACTTACGTCGAGTGGGGCATGGTCGGCTCGCAGGAGGTCGTCGTGCCCTGGACCATCGTCGACGGGCCGGAGAGCGCCCAGGCCTTCGCCGACGCGCTGATGACGACGCCGCGCCTGGCCTTCGGCCGCAACGCCATCGGCGAGGCGCTGATCGCCGCCTATACGCTGATCGAGAGCAATGACATCTCCGGCCACCGCCGGGTCATCGACTTCTCCGGTGACAGCGCCAACAACTGGGGCGGCATCTCCATCGCGGACGCCCGCGCCACGGCGCTGCAGGCCGACATCACCATCAACGGCCTGGCCATCCTCTGCCGCGACTGCAGCGGCCGGCCCGTCTCCTATGACCTGGAAGAGGCGTTCGCGCGGCAGATCGTCGGCGGGCCCGGCAGCTTCGTCGTCACCGCCGACGGCCGCGACAGCTTCGCCGACGCGGTGCGCAAGAAGCTGCTGCTGGAAATCGCCGGCCGCCCGGGTAAGGACTTCGCCGCGCGCTAGCCCGCGGCGCCGCGGCGGTGTAGAAGCCCGGCCATGCCCGAGGATCGTCCCGACGTCGGCGTCAAGGCGCACTTGCTGTTCCCGACGCCGCTCTTCACCGCCGCGGTGCCCGGCGCCGCTGAGCTGTGCGCCGCGTTGCGCGCGACGATCCTGGCGCGCGAGGCCGCGACGCCGTCGGTCGCGCACTCGAACCTGGGCGGCTGGCAGTCGGACACCGATCTTGAGGACTGGGGCGGCGACGCCGTCGCGACGCTGTTCGACTTCGCCCGCGCGCTCGCGACGAACGTGACGACCGATCGTGCCGGCGAGGGGCTGGTGCCGGGCTGGGACGTCTACGGCTGGGCCAACGTCAACCGCAGGGGCGACGCCAACGAGTTCCACAGCCATCCGGAGAGCGTCTGGTCGGGCGTGCTCTACGTCGACGACGGCGGCTGCGCCGACGACGAGGCGCTGGGCGGGGCGTTCGAAATGCAGGACCCGCGCGGCATCGCCCCGGCGATGTTCGCGCCCACCTGGGTGCCGAAGATCCCGCAGGGCGAGTCCATGGGTGCCACCGTCGAGCTGCGCCCACGCGCCGGCGAAGTCCTGCTGTTCCCGTCCTGGCTGAGCCACCAGGTGCGGCCTTACCTGGGCGACGGCGTGCGGATTTCCACCGCGTTCAACCTGAAGCCCCAGCGCCGCGCTTGAGGCGGCGCCGGGGTCTCGGGGCCTCAATTGCCGTGGTGCGCCATGCGCTCGCGCAGCTCGAGGTACCAGGCCAGGTCGTCCTGCGCCTCCTGCACGGCGCGGGCGGTGCGGGCCTTGGTCGACGGCCGCGCCTGCGACAGGCGCTCGACCTGCTGCTCCAGCGCCGCGACCCGCTCGCGCAGGTCGACGATCTCGGCCTCGGACGGGCTCGACACCTCGGCGGCATCGAGTGGGCCGGCGAGCGCGACGCTGGCGATGACCAGCGCCGCGACCAACAGGCCGGTGTTGGTGTGACGGCGGACGAAACGGTTCATGACGGCTCTCCTGGTTCGTGGGGCGCGACGGCGGCGCCCTGGGGGGTGTCGGAGCGCGGTTTCTACCCCCGTCGGCCGGCTGGTACGGTGACGGGCATCACACGTCACCGCGACGTGTTGAGCAGCGACTGCCGCGTGATTGGCGACGGAATTTGCGCGGCGCACCGTTGAAGCTGCGGGACCTGGCGGCAACTCGGCTTGGGGCAACGGGCATGCTTAACGACACCGCGAAACGGTACGGCTGGGGCAGCATCGCGCTGCACTGGCTGGGCGCGGCGCTGGTCATCGCGCTGTTCCTGGTCGGCGAGCAGCTCGAGGAGCTGGGGCGGGGGCCGGCGCGGGACGACGTGCTCTGGCTGCACGTCTCGCTGGGCAGCATCGCGGTGGTGCTGCTCACGGCCCGCATCGTCTGGCGCCTCGTGCAACGCTCGCCGGAGCCGCCGCCGCAACCACGCGCCTTGCGGCTGCTCTCGATCCTGGTGCCGTGGGCGCTCCTGGCCCTGATCGCGGTGCTGATCGTTTGATCCAGTGGACGGCCGGCCGGCCAATCTTCGTCTTCGACCTGTTCAACATCCCCAGCCCCCTGCCGACCATGCGCGGCCTGCACGAGGCCTTGGAGGAGGTGCACGACACCGCGGCGCACCTGCTGATCCCGCTGGTCCTGCTGCACGTCTTGGGGGCGCTGAAGCACCTGGTGATCGACCGCGACGGCAGTTTCATGCGTATGATCCGGGTCCGCTCCTCCGGTTGACGGACGCCGCGCATGACGACGCTCGCCGAACGCCTCGGCCATCCGGCCGACGCCCGGCTGATCATCCCGCACCACGACGACGTCGGCATGAACCACGGCGCCAATGCCGCCTTCGCGGCACTGGCCGGCCAGGGCTTCATCACCTGCGGCTCGGTGATGGTGCCGTGTCCCTGGTTCCGCGAGCTGGCGGACATGGCGCGCGCCGATCCGGCGCTCGACATCGGCGTGCACCTGACGCTGACCGCGGAGTGGCGCCAGTACCGCTGGCGGCCGTTGACTGGCAATGATCCGCGCACCGGCCTGGTCGACGACGAGGGCTTCATGTGGCGCACGGCGCGCGAGGTCGCCGATTGTGCCGACCCGGCCGCCGTCGAGGCGGAATGCCGGGCGCAGATCGAGGCGGCGCTGGCCGCCGGCATCGACGTCACGCATCTCGACCACCACATGGGCACGGCGCTAGCGCCGGCGTTCGCCGACCTGACGCTGCGGCTCGGCGCCGAGTACGGCGTGCCGGTGCTGTTCCCGCGCGACTGGCCGGGCTATGGCGGGGCGCTGGGGCTCGGCGATGTCGATCCGGCGGCGTACGCGCGCCGCCTCGCGGCGTGCGAGGCGGCGGGCCGGCCGGTGATCGACGCCTTCGTCGAGACGTCCTGGGTGCCGACGTCCGAGCACCGCGCGGCCTACGAGGCGACGCTGGCCGGCGTCGGCCCCGGCCTGACGTTCTGCGCCTTTCACCCCAACGCGTCCGGCGAGCTCGAGGCGATCGACCCGGAGCGGGCGCACTGCCGCGTCAACGAGCTGGCGCTGTTCCAGGACCCGGATTTCCTGTCGTTCTTCACCGGACTGGGCCTCACGCCGGTGAGCTTCCGCGAGATCCGCGCGGTCTGCGGCGTCGCTTGAACTTGCCCTTGCCGGGTTTGGCGGTTAGGTAGCGGCGCAATGGGGAGGGGACCCAGCATGGGCGAGGAATCGCGGCGCCGGTTGCGCTTCGGCATGGTCGGCGGTGGCCGCGGCAGTCTGATCGGCGACAGCCACCGCATCGCCGCGCGGCTCGACGATCGCTACGAGCTGGTCGCCGGCGCGCTCGATCTCGATGCGGAACGCGGGCGCGCCTTCGGCGTCGAACTGGGGGTGGAGGCCGCGCGCTGCTATCCCGACTACCGGACGATGATCGCGGCGGAAGCGGCGCGGCCCGACGGTGTCGAGGTCGTCGCCGTCGTGACGCCGAACGCGACCCATGTGGAGATCGCCGGCGCATTCGTCGAAGCCGGGGTCGACGTGATCTGCGAGAAGCCGCTGGCGACCGACCTCGCCGACGCGCGCCGCCTGGCGGCGCTCGTCGAGCGCCACGGCGTCGTCTGCGCCGTGATGTACGGCTACAGCGGCTATCCGATGGTTCGCCAGGCGCGCGCGCTGGTCGAAGAGGGCGCGCTGGGGACCGTCAACATCGTCATGACCGAGTTCGCGCACGGCCACATGGCGGTCGCCGGCGAGCGCGACAACCCGGCGATGGCCTGGCGCGTCGACCCGGCGGTCTCCGGCCCGTCCTACGCCATGGCCGACACCGGCACGCACGCGCTGCATCTGGCCAAGTACATCACCGGCCAGCGTCTCAGCGCCGTCGCGGCGGAGTTGCGCCACGTCGTCGCCGGCCGGCCGCTGGAGGACGACGCCCACGTGCTGTTGCGCTTCGACGGCGGTGCCGGCGGCAGCCTGTGGGCCAGCGCCGTCGCCGCGGGCAATCGGCACGGCCTGCGCATCCGCGTCTACGGCGACCGGGCCGGCCTGGAATGGCACCAGGAAGCGCCCGAGCGGCTGACCTTCCTGCCGCGCGACGCGCCGGTCCAGATCTTCGAGCAGGGCGGCTACGGCATCGCGCCGCTGGCCGCGCGGCCGGCGCGCGTCTTCATGGGCCACCCGGAGGGCTATTTCGAGGCCTTCGCCAACGTCTACCGCGACGTCGCCGAAGCGGTCGCGGCGCGGCGCGCGGGCACCTCCCTCGATCCGCTGGCGGCGACCTATCCGGGCGTCGCGGACGGCATCGCCGGCGTCGCCATGATCGACGCGGCTCTGCGTTCCGCCGCCGCCGGCGGCGCCTGGACCGCGCTCGACTGACGCGCCGCCTGATTGAACGTCTGTTCCGGTGCAACTCCAAAAAGCAGAACAAACGTTCGATTTTTCGCCGCGACGCTTCAAAGATTGCGAAACGACTTCCAACGAACGCCAACCACTGCTTTAATGGGCCCAACCGGTCGCGGAGCCGGGTGTCGGCGGCCGCGCCGGCAAAACAAAAACGTCTTGGGAGGAAGGGCAGAGAGCACGTCCCTTGCGGCGGTTGCGACCGTGTCAACGGCCGCTGCCGTCAGCATGGCGGCCTGATTGTTGGATCCGCGCAACGACGGCGACGACTTGGTTGGCGCAGCACGGCTGCCTGCCGGTTACGCCGTTTCTGTTGCGACGGGACGGAAATTGGGCCGGGGACCGAAGATCACGAACAGCCTTGACGACAATCGCACCGTTGCGACGGGCTCGACCGCGGGAAAGCGACAAACCACGAGCCCCTTGAGTGCATCTGGGAGGACTACATGAAGAGACTATTGAGCGCCGTCGCGGTAGCGGCGATTGCAGTCGCGGGGCTGGGCGTCGCGCCCGCGGTGGCCGAGGGCGAGAAGTTCGTCCTGATCAGCCATGCTCCGGACTCGGACAGCTGGTGGAACACGATCAAGAACGCCATGGCGCTTGCTGCCGAGCAGGTCGACGTCGACGTGGAATACCGCAATCCGCCGACCGGCGACATCGGCGACATGGCCCGCATCATCGAGCAGGCCGCGGCGTCGAACCCGGATGGCCTGATTACGACCATCGCGGACTATGACGTGCTGTCCGGTCCGATCTCCAGCGCCGTCGACCGCGGCATTCCCGTAATCATCATCAACTCCGGCACGCCCGAGCAGGCTGCCAAGCTCGGCGCCCTGATGTATGTGGGCCAGCCGGAATACGATGCCGGGCTAGCCGCCGGCCAGCGCGCCAAGCGGGACGGCGTTGGCAACTTCCTGTGCGTGAACCACGTCGTGTCGAACCCGGTCGTGGGTGAGCGTTGCCGCGGATTCGCCGATGGCCTCGGCGTCGACCTCGGCAAATCGATGATCGATTCCGGTCAGGACCCGGCCGAGATCAAGAACAAGGTGAAGGCGTACCTGTCGGGCAATCCGGACACGGATGCCATCCTGACGCTGGGGCCGACTTCGGCCGACCCGACCATCCAGGCCGTTGAGGAAATGGGCCTCGCCGGCGACATCTACTTCGGCACCTTCGATCTCGGCGAGGAGATCGTGAAGGCGATCAAGTCCGGCACGATCAATTGGGGCATCGACCAGCAGCCGTTCCTGCAGGCTTATATGCCCGTGGTCGTACTCGCCAACTACAACCGTTTCGGCGTGCTGCCGGGCAACAACATCAATTCCGGCCCCGGCTTCGTCACCAAGGACGGCCTGGAACTGGTTGAAAAGTACGCGGGCGAATACCGCTAAGCAGCATTGACGGGCGAGGGCACCAAAGCGGGGTCCTCGCCCCTCATTTCGGCGGCCCAACACCTTGGGGGGACAACGGCATGTCGGCGAACGCTAACGATTCAGAGGCGCCGGCCGCAGCGGCTGGCGGCGACCAGGACGAGCGGGTCAAGGAGACCTCATCGTTCCACAAGGCGATGGTCAGGCCCGAACTGGGTGCTATCTGCGGCGTGGTCTTGGTGTTCGTGTTCTTTCTTCTGGTCGCCCGTACCACCGGTATGTTCTCGCCGGAGGGCATCCTGAACTGGGCGACCGTTTCCGCGCAGTTCGCGATCATCGCCGTCGGCGCCTGCCTGCTGATGATCGCCGGCGAGTTCGACCTCTCCGTCGGCTCGATGATCGGATTTGCCGGGATTATCATCGCGCTGCTGTCGGTCGAGCTCGGCTTCCCGATGTGGCTCGCCATCATCCTGACGTTCGCGCTGACGCTCTCGTTGGGGGCCTTCAACGGCTACCTGGTCATCAAGACAGGGCTGCCCAGTTTCATCGTCACGCTGGCGTTTCTCTATATCCTGCGCGGCCTGACGATCTTTCTGGCGATCACGACGACCCGAAAGACCATCATCGGCGGCGTCAAGGACGCGGCCGCGGGCGACTGGCTGGCGCCGTTGTTCGGCGGCAAGGTCCTGACCGGACTGTTCGTGTGGCTCGCCGATTTGGGCCTGATCAGTACGTTCGAGCGGGGCAACCGCGCTGGCGAGCCTGTTGTCGATGGCATACCGATGCTGATCGTCTGGGCCATCGTCCTGGTGCTGATCGGGCATTGGGTCCTGACGCGAACGCGCTTCGGCAACTGGATCTTCGCCTCGGGTGGCGACGCCCAGGCGGCGCGCTACGTCGGTGTGCCGGTGAACCAGGTCAAAATCCTGATGTTCATGGTTACCGCGTTCTGCGCCACGGTGTTCGCCACCTGCCAGGTCATGGAGTTCGGCTCGGCAGCTGCAGACCGCGGGCTCCTCAAGGAGTTCGAGGCCATCATCTCGGTCGTCATCGGCGGGGCGCTGCTGACCGGCGGCTACGGTTCGGTCGTCGGCGCGGCCTTGGGAGCGTTGATCTTCGGCGTCGTGCAACAGGGTCTGTTCTTCGCCGGCGTCGAAAGTTCGCTGTTCCGGGTGTTCCTGGGTGTGATCCTGCTGCTCGCGGTGATCCTGAACACCTACATCCGCCGCATGATCACCGGCGAGCGGTGAGGGGAGGTCAGAGATGTCGACACCACTCATAGAAATGCGCGACATCGAGAAACACTTCGGCTCGGTGATCGCGCTCGCCGGGGTATCGCTCACCGTGAACGAAGGCGAATGCCATTGCCTGTTGGGCGACAACGGCGCCGGCAAGTCGACGTTCATCAAGACGATGGCCGGCGTCCACAAGCCGAGCCATGGGCAGATCTTCGTCGACGGCCAGGAGACCGAGTTCGACAGCCCGCGCGAGGCGATGACCGCGGGCATCGCGACGGTCTATCAGGACCTGGCGATGATCCCGCTGATGTCGGTCACGCGGAACTTCTTCATGGGGCGCGAGCCGCGCAAGTCGTTCGGACCGTTCAAGTACATCGATTTCGCGCTGGCCAATCGCGTCAGCATGGAAGAGATGTCCCACATGGGCATCAATCTGCGCGAGCCCGACCAGGCCGTCGGCACCCTGTCGGGCGGCGAGCGTCAGACTGTCGCCATCTCGCGCGCCGTCTATTTCGGCGCCAAGGTGCTGATCCTCGACGAGCCCACGTCGGCGCTGGGCGTGCGCCAGACGTCCAACGTCCTGGCGACCGTCGATAAGGTGCGCAAGAAGGGCATCGGCGTCGTGTTCATCTCACACAACGTCCGCCACGCCATGGCGGTGGGTGACCGCTTCACCGTGCTGAACCGGGGCAAGACGCTGGGTACGGCCGCGCGCGGCGAGATCACCCATGAGGAACTGCAGAACATGATGGCCGGCGGGCAGGAACTGGCCGATCTGGAGTCCTCGCTCGGCGGCACCGTCTAGGACCGCGCGCGGCCGTTTCGCGCCGCCGGCCGGCTGGTCAAATTCGGCGCCCGCCCGGGCTCGTCACGGGCGGGCGTTTGATTCACGTCATCACGCGCGCCCCCGCGGCCTGCCAGAATGGCAACGTTCTGGACAGCCCGCTGGGAGGAGCCGAAAAATGGCGGCCGAAAATTACATCCGTTGGTTCGAGGAGCTGACGATCAACGACGTGCCGCTGGTTGGCGGCAAGAACGCCTCATTGGGCGAGATGTACCGCGAGCTGCGGCCGCTGGGCGTGCGCGTGCCGAACGGCTTCGCGATCACCGCCGAGGCCTATCGCTACATGATGGAAACGGCCGGCACCTGGGAGCCGCTGCACGCGGCGCTGGACGGCCTGGAGCGCAGCGACGTGGCGGCCTTGGCCCTGGCAGGCTCGGCGGCGCGCAACTTGGTCTACGGTGCCGGCCTGCCGCAGGATCTGAGCGAACAGATCCTCGACGCCTACGCCAAGATGAAGGCCGAGTACGGCGAAGACCTGAGCGTCGCGGTGCGCAGCTCGGCGACCGCCGAGGACCTGCCGACCGCCAGCTTCGCCGGCCAGCACGACACCTACCTCAACATTCGTGGCGAGGAGATGCTGCTGGATGCCTGCCGGCGCTGCTTCGCCTCGCTGTTCACCGACCGGGCGATCGCCTATCGCGGCCACCACGGCTTCGACGACTTTAAGGTCTACCTGTCGATCGCCATCATGAAGATGGTGCGCTCGGACTTGGCCTCGGCCGGGGTGATGTTCTCGATCGACACCGAGACCGGCTTCCCCGACGCGGTGTTCATCACCGGCGCCTACGGCCTGGGCGAGAACGTCGTGCAGGGTGCCGTCGACGTCGACGAGTTTTACGTGCACAAGCCGACCTTCCGCCAGGGCCACCGCGCTGTACTGCGCCGCGTGCTCGGCGACAAGCAGCTCAAGATGGTGCTGGCGTCCGGCCGCACACGCGAACCGGTGCGCAACGTGCCGACGTCGGATGCCGAGCGGACGCAGTTCTGTATCGACGACGACGACGCGCTGGAGCTGGCCGACGCCACGATCAAAATCGAGGACCACTATTCCAAGCGCGCCAGCGAAAACCGGCCGATGGACATCGAATGGGCCAAGGACGGCCTGGACGGCAAGCTCTACATCGTCCAGGCGCGGCCCGAGACCGTGGCCTCGCAGCGCAGCGGCAACAAGCTGGTGGAATACGTCATCCAGGGCTCGGGGGAGGTCCTGAGCGCCGGGCGCGCGGTCGGCACCAAGATCGCCGACGGCGCGGCGCACGTCATTTCCAACGTGCGCCAGCTGCGCGAGTTCAAGCCCGGCGAGGTGCTGGTCGCCGACACGACGACGCCCGACTGGGAACCGGTGATGAAGACCGCGGCGGCGATCGTCACCAACCGCGGCGGCCGCACTTGCCACGCCGCCATCGTCGCGCGTGAACTGGGCATCCCCGCCGTCGTCGGCGCCGGTTCGGCGACAGAGGTGCTGGACGGCGCCGGGGCGGTCACGGTGTCCTGCGCGGAGGGCGACGTCGGCCGCGTCTATGCCGGCACGATCCCCTACGAGCGGCTCGAGACCGACCTCTCCGCCCTGTCGCGGCCGGCGACCGAGATCATGATCAACCTCGGCAATCCGGAGCTGGCATTCAAGACCAGCTTCCTGCCCAACGACGGCGTCGGCCTGGCGCGCATGGAATTCATCATCAACGAGTACATCAAGGCCCATCCGATGGCCCTGTTGTACCCGGAGAAGATCGCCGACGACGACGAGCGCCGCCAGGTCGAGGAGTTGACGGCGAATTACGGTAGCGGCGCCGACTTCTTCATCGAGCGGCTATCTGAGGGCGTCGGCACGATCGCCGCGGCCTTCTACCCGAAGCCCGTCGTACTGCGGCTCTCGGACTTCAAGTCGAACGAGTACGCCGCCCTGATCGGCGGCCGCGCCTTCGAGCCTGTCGAGGCCAACCCGATGATCGGCTTCCGCGGCGCCTCACGCTACGCCCATCCGGCCTACGCGGAGGGCTTCGCGCTCGAATGCCAGGCCATCAAGCGGGTGCGTGAGGACATGGGGCTCACCAACCTGCGCCTGATGATCCCGTTCTGCCGCTCTGTGCCGGAGGGCCAGCGCGTGCTCGACGAGATGTCGAAGCACGGCCTGACGCGCGGCGAGAACGGGCTGCAGGTCTACGTCATGTGCGAGATCCCCAACAACGTCGTGCAGATCGATGCCTTCGCCGAGCTGTTCGACGGCTTCTCCATCGGCTCGAACGACCTGACCCAGCTGACGATGGGCGTCGACCGCGACTCCGAGATCGTCGCCTTCGACTTCGACGAGCGCGATCCCGGCGTGCTGAGCATGATCCAGCAGGCCGTCGAAGGGGCGCGCCGGGCCGGGCGCCATTCGGGCCTGTGCGGCCAGGCGCCGTCCGACTTTCCCGAAGTCGCCGAGTTCCTGGTGCGCATCGGCATCGACTCGATGAGCCTGACGCCCGACAGCGTCATGAAGACGACGCTGGCCGTGCTGGAGATCGAGGACGAACTGGGCCGGTCGCCCCGGCAAGCGGCGGAGTAGTCTCAGGAGCGGCGCCGCAGCCCTGGGGTACAGTCG
>Ga0209678_1000116_pt1 | contig 31951 bp, 7 predicted proteins | sample WorMetilvaeELBA1_FD_187404 | JGI IMG/M metagenome (GOLD analysis project Ga0209678, IMG submission 187404) | Marine gutless worms symbiont microbial communities from Max Planck institute for Marine Microbiology, Germany - Olavius ilvae ELBA.1... ...
AAAATTCATGCGAATTGTAGAACAAGTCGCTTCATCAGCTAAAATAACCTGTAGACAAATTAAAAATGGAATCCAGGCTGATTTACTTCTACGAAATTAATTCACTTGGGCTTTCTATATAACCAGATTAGGATATTCTGAACTCCCAATAAGAAAATAAGTTTTAGCCTCTTTGACCAGAGACGTGGTTTGCTGATAAAGGCTTGTGTTCTTTAAAACAAATCCCGGCGTTGCCGCTTCGGGCCAGACAATAAGTTCCGGCTGATCTTTTAGAGCTTGACGGGTGAGGTCGGTATATTTTTGCATGATGAAGCGCGAATGCTTTTTGGGATTCCCCTTCATTTTCTGGTCGATATTGCCCTGTAATACTGACGTTTTGATTCCCTGACCGTTAATCGGCTGTGAGAGTATCACGTTGCCATATAGCAGCGTCAGGCCGGCAAAGGCCACAGTGGCCAGCAGCATGGATATTGCCGTTTTTCTGGATGCAGGAGAGACTTTATATAGCCTATCACCTTCAAAGGAAGCGAAAAACGACAAAACGACCGCTGCCAAAGCGGCATTGGCAAAAGCTATCAGAAAACTGATGCCATACGCTCCGGTGTAGGATGCGATCTGAATGAGCAGCGGATACTGAAATTGGGAATGTCCAAGCAGCGCCCACGGCAGCGCCAGAAAAGACAGGTTGGACCTGATAAACTCGAAGGAAACCCATACAAAAGGCGTTGCCAATAGTGCAGCACCGGTGTTCCAGCGTCGGGCAATGCGATTAACCGTCAATCCAAACAGCCCCATTAAAGGCCCAAAATACAATCCTAATAAAAAGTGATGATGGATCTTATAGCCTGGAACATCAAATATCCAACTGAAGACTCCGGTAAAAAAAGTGACTCCAAAAATAAGCGATGTGAAAAACACCAGCCAGGCGTTTCTGCCCAAGATCGAAATGAGAAGGGGTACAATTGCAAACCACCCGATCCATCCCAGATCATACTTGGGGAAGGCGAACGTGAGCAAAGTGCCGGAAAAAATTGCTGCAGCAAAGGGGTATATTAGTCTGAGGGTTTTGTAGCTCAATTCTCGGATTCAGGGTTTACATTATGAAATTTTAGCAGATTTAGCGTTTAGACTGCATCTGATCTGGTTGGATCTGCTCAGCTGCATATCAGCAGAATATTTTCTAATGTCAATTTTAAAATATTTGTTCTCAAATGGCAACATTGATGACGATCACGGTCAAATCATCGTGCTGGACGGCCTCACCGGAAAAATCCTTGACCCGGTCATCAATTTCCTGCAGAAGGGATTCGGCCGACATGGTTCCCGAGCTTCGAACAACCTCCAAAAACCGGTCGAATCCAAACATTTCCCCTTGCTCGTTCATGGCTTCAACAATCCCATCGGTATAGAGGACGATTGTATCTCCCGCTTGGAGTTGGAACCGGCTCTCCTCGTACTGGACATCATCCAAAATCCCTAAAGGGAAGGTATCTCCCCGGGTCTCAATCAAGAAGGTTTTCTCCTTCTGGGCGGAGAAGTGTATGGGCTGAGTTTGCCCGGCGCTGCAAATGCTCAAACTTTTGTCCCGGGAATTCAGTACGGCATATAGCAGGGCCACAAACATACCGCTTTTAATATCCTTTTTGATGCGCTTGTTCGCCCGGATCATGCTTTCACCGACGCCCAGTTCTTCCTCCGACAGCATGCGAAATACGCTGCGGGAGGCGGACATGACCAGGGCCCCGGAAACACTTTTGCCGGTCACATCACCGATGACGAATCCCACTGTGTCCGGACCCATCTCGATAAAGTCGTAGAAATCCCCCCCCACTTCGCGTGCGGAGAGTGAAAAGGCCGCAATTTCGAACCCTTCGATTTGGGGGCAGGCGGCCGGCAGCATGCTCATCTGCAGTTCCCGGCCAATCGCCAATTCCTCCTCCATCCTCTGCTTTTCCAGATTTTCCTGGAATAGTCTGGCGTTTTCGATAGCCACGGCCCCCTGATTCGAGACCGCATGCAGAAGATCGATATCTTCACGCTTGTAGAATTTGCCTGATTTTTTCTCCCCCAGGTTCAGCATTCCAATAACTTTGTCCTGAAATACCAGGGGGACGATCAAGCTGGCGCGCAGGTTATCGAATTTCTCGGCACAACTTTTTGACACGCCTTTAAATTTGGGATCTTCCAGAACGTCATTTTTAGTGAGCTCTTTTTTCTCTCTTTCGATTATCTTGACGATGGGTTCATCGCGATTAATGACCGTTTTTTCTACATCCTGATAGTTCTCGCCCCCAGCCAGATATACTTGATATGCGCTCCCGTCGGCGTTTAAGAGCATCACCGACGTGGTGTTGATAAACATGTCCTCGATAAACGTCTGGGTTAAACGATTAAGAATTTGTCCCAAGTCGATCAAAGACGTAACCGCCCCGCCGATTTTATCTATGATTGTACCATAATCATACTCTTTGCGGAAAAAGATTCGATCCACTAAACTTTGAATCCGGTCGCGCAAGGGATTAAATACTAAAATGACACCCAGGGTAAATAAAATCGGAAATGCGCGCGATTGAGCCACCTGATACTGGCCCATAAAAACGTTGAATGAAACCGTAACCAGCATATAGGCGCCGACCACAGTCGCCGTCACCAATACGTATCCTACCGTTTGCCTGATGATCGTATCGGCATCAAAAAGGTTATGCCGAATGATGGAGTAGGCAATCGTTGCCGGAAAAAAGATGACAAACAGAACTAGAAAGTTCCAAGGAAAATTGACCTTTAAAGCGTAAACTGCCACCATCAGAATAACGGGTGCAAAAAAACCGATGGATACGCCAAACACTATTATGCGGGCGCGCTGGCGGGCCAGGACGTTCGAGGCTTTGAATAAAGCATGAATCAAAAAGCCAATCATGCCTACCGCGCAGAAAAGGGTGAAAAGGCGCGTCACGGCTCCCAGTGTTCTGTAGGCGGGCATCCAACTTACCGAACTGGGGCTTATGATATCCGAAAGGCTAAAATAGTAGATTTGGTAAAGCACTGCCAATATAAACGCCGGCAGGTAGATCAGGTATTCGAGTTTCGGCAAGCGGACCAAGATACGTTTTTGGTCGGGAAAAATTAGGAAAAGATGAAAAACGGTCGCCGGGAAGAAACAGAGTGTCAGGGTGTTTATGTTGTTGAGCAGGTAGGTGGTCTGAGAATCCGGCGAGCTGACCATGTAGCCACCGATTGATAGGCACACGAAAAAAAAACCCAGCTGCTGGGCATGGCCGGTTTCAGCACATAGACGATGACCCCCAGCGCAAAAAGGATAACGCCGCCTAGAAAGGTGATAAAAAAAATCAGGAAGAAATCTTTGAAGCTGAATATCGTGACCGGGACGCTGACTTCCCGCCTTTTGCCGCCTGATTCAACCACGTATTGAACGCTCGTGCCGGGTTTCCTCCTGCCCGCCGCCTCTATCAAATCCTGGCCACTGCGGACGGGCTGTCCATCAACGGCAACGATCCGTTCCAAAAATTTCAACCCTACTCTGGGACCCGGCCATTCCCGGCTATTTATTGTCCCCACCAAGGGTTCCTGGTAAGTCAAAAAACCGGCAAAAGGCTTGTTGACCCAGGATACAGCGCTGACAAAGGATATGACACATATGACGGCCATCAGACCGCTAAGGGTATAAAACAATAATCCCGCTACACGCGCTCGACCCTTCATCAAGACTCCTACTGCCGGGTGACCCGTCACAGATTCCTAAAATATCGTTTCCGCTTCATCCATATATCAATTTCCTGTGAACAATCAAACAATTTTATACGGTGACCTGGCCATTGGGTAAAGATATCCCCCTGACAGCTCAAAACGAATTTTATAAAAAAACCGCGGATTGCCGGCAATTTGAAGCCTGATTTCCTGCAGCAGCGACCACTGGCAGAACCCGGTGCGCAATGGGGCCCTTTCCTCGGGGCATCCTCGAATCCCTAATCTACTGGTGGTCGCTGATTGATAGACGCCCGCTAGAATTGCGAATCCTTTTCAGCCGAGCGCATTTCATTGATTTTAAGGTTGCCAGAACATCAACTCGGCATCGAAAGAATAAACGTTTTTGCCGTCCTCTTTTTTAAAATTTTTCACCTTTGTAATAATGGGATGTTTGGTGGATGAACTGGCACCGGGATTAATGTCGAACAGGACGAGGTCTTCAAACTCCCAATTTACCGGCGCATCTTCATCGGCGGGACACGCTCCTGGCCATGCCATCACTTCGGCCTGGACTTCAACCTCACAATCGACGATTCTTTTAACCCGCATGGTTGCCACTTTCTCGGCGCCGCAGTCTAGAACGATGACCGCCCACAATTTGGGTTCCACAATTTCGCCCGTAGGCGGTGGGTCTTCGTTGGCAAACCCGGCTGGAGCGGACACCAACATGATGCCAAGAGCCATTAACCCGGTTAACACGAAAGTTAGCTTTTTGTTGCGCATTGTCTTTTCCTCCTTCTGATTTGAATGTTGAACGTTAAATTAAATGACTGCAAATGGATTACTATGGTATAAACCTTCTTATTTCTTAAACCTCTTTCTGCCAAATACTCCCAAACCTGCCATTCCGCCGGCTAATAATAGTATGGTGGCGGGTTCGGGTACTGGAGATATGCTCCCGCTTTCTACTTCAGCGTCGAGTGGAGAGTAGCCAGAATCAGCTAAAGAGTTGATTGATATATCCAACGAGCTGGTGCCGACTGCAAGGGTGTCAAATGTTAAAGTTGCCATCGTAAAGCTTTCTGCTTGGAAATCATCTAAATCCCCTGGTGAATCGAATGACAGCTCAAACAAATTGACGACACCTACACCCAATGTAGTAATTTGCAATGAACCTAAGCCCAAGATATCTAATTGATCCCCATATTGGGCACCACTAAAAGAAAGGAGTACCGGGTCAAAACTGATGTCAAGATCAAACTCGCTCACTGAGGGAGAGGCTCCGTTCCCAAGCCCGGAAATCACCAAATCGACATCAACAGAATCTCCAACCGGAACTGTTTGAGACGCCGGATCAAATTCGATTAATATTGCGTCGGATGGTGCTGCAAAAATTGTTAGGAAAAAACTTAAAATAACCCCCACGATAAAAAAATTTTTCATGATTTAAAATCTCCTTTTCATCTTTTTAACAGTATACTAGCTTTTAAATTAAATAATTTATTCCGTCGCACACCTTGGCCGTGTGCACAAAAGTACTAGCTTCCTTGCGTCCAGTCCGGTAATCATGCCATCACTGTCTAGATCCCTTGGGTCATCAGGGCCTGAAGCGGGTGTATTTCTGGCTGCCAAAATGATATTCAAATCATTGCGATCCACATCCCCATCCTCATCAAAATCCCCAGGAATCACCTGTGGCGGCTCTTCACCCTCCACAATGAAAACCAGCTCTTTGAAAATGGAACCCTCGCAGCCAGGTTCCCATCCGGCACTGGCTTCTTCATCGATGGGACTTTCCTCGTATTGGTTCAGATAGTACGCCATGACTACATACTCGGCTTGCGGCAGGCACTGGACATCGGACTCAGCATTCCAAACCGCCCGGCCCTGGGGGTTGGTGGCCCCTTCCAATACCCGTGCGGTTTTCTCCCAGGTATCCTGTGACGATTGGCCGGGCGGGATATCATCTTTTTTAAACACACGCACCGGCACCTGGGAGATCGGTTGGGGCGGCTGCACCCCGCCGTTGAGCACCTGCGCCTGCAGTTGCGCCCCATAAGGGGGTTCAACATAGATTTGAACCTGGTTTGAACCGATGGTCCCGTACCAGTTGTTGGGATCTTGTTGCGGTGCCAATAAGCCCAGCGGGTGCACATTCACCGCCCAGGCAAAACGGACGAAGGGCTGCTGGGCCTCTATCATATACCAGCCCGGAATCGTGTTCATCATCGGAAACAGGCTCCTGAAATCTTCGATGATCACGGATCCGGCCCAATTTGAGCCAAGAATCTGCGCTTCGGTGGTCGAAATTTGATTCCAGGAAATCCCGGGCACCATATCAAAGGCCCCGGCACCCTCCTCGCTATAGGCATGCTTGACTCCATTGGGATCGGTTAAGATCAACGCGCGGTGAAGGCCGGCCGGGGAAAATCCCCTGTCAGTATATATCGACCACGGCGTATCGTTTTTAATCACCATCGTGATCTGAATTGGATCCTGTCCAAGCGTAAACCGAAACTCCGGGTAATTTGCATCATCGGCATACAGATTGAGCTTTAGACCCCCGGAAACCTCCCCCCACACATTACCGGCAATCAGGCTCACAACCAGCATGGTGATTGCCAGGGGCCCAATCCTTGCAATCCCGGGTGTGTGATAAATTTGCTTCATGAAGCCACCTCTTGACAATTATCTTATTTTGTTATGTATCCGTATCAGTGACCGAAAGTAGTCACTAAAGTAATCGGCCCGTTTCCAGTCGATCGCCTTTATATTCATCAGACAGTTTGAATCTTTGGTGTGTATCGAGCCGGCCACCGCATGGCCGAGTTCGTGGGTAATGGTCACCATCAAAACGGTTGCTTTGTCCGCCTCATCCGCTGATACGCCTGCCACCTGGGATGGATCCGCCGCCATCGGCAGTTCCACCAAGCCATCGTTGTCGATGTCAAAGGGATTTAGTTGATCGGGGTCTTGCCAGCCGTCTGTAAAATCCATGCGGTAATCGCCGTCCCAGCGCTGGTTGGTGCTGTCGCCCAAGGCGCCATCCTGGGGGATTTGCTGGTCGGCCTGATCCTCGACTTCGGCAAGGGGCGCTAATATGCCATTGTAGACCGGCCCCGGAGTCCAGGTGCCGGAATCACCATCCCAGACCGTGCCTTCTGCATAGGGCCGGTCGCCGAATAAGCGCTCCAAGGGAATATGGTAGGTCATTGGCAGCCCATACATGCTGGGCTGGTCTTCGGCGCTGTTGGTATTGCAGTGCCCCTTGTGGTCCCAGGTCCAGACCCGGCTGCCCAACCGGTCCTCCGGATTGGGCGGAACGGCGGTGATAAAGTTGATATGACCGTCCTGGCCTACTTTGGCTGAAAGGCTTGAGCGGTCGTGTCTGATGATGACCACGTTGATGTGGGGCGGCGGTTTGCGGATGAGATAATCCCCGCTGCTGCTCGAATTGACCGGGTATTGGTCGGCCAGGGTCAGCCGGTCGGAATCGGCCCAGTAGCTCACCGGGGTCCAGGCGCTGTCCGGATCGCCATCAAGCTTGAACTCCCACTCGCGTTTGGGCCAGTGTTGGGCCCAGCCGGTGTCTTCATCGCCAAAGACCTTGTCGCCGTCGATATTGTCGATGCTGCCGCTTTTGTAGTAGACGAAGAATCGGCCGTGAGCGCTTTTATATGGCTCGGTGGCATCATGGCCCCAGTCGGTGGTGTCATGGATATCGATCCCGGCATTTTCAAAGGCCATTCCCAGAGCAAACGGTGCGGTGACCGGATCGTATCCGACAGCTCGCACAAACAAATCCTTGCGGTGCGGATTAAGCCGTTTGTGCATCCGCGGCCCGCCCACGGTCGGGGTGAATATGATTCCGCGATACTCCTCGAAATTATTGAAATCATCTCCGGGGGTAACTTCGAACGGTTGTTGGTCGAAGACGATCTTGTCAATATCCGCATTGGGGTCCAGCCGCTGGGCGGCGTTTTCGTATTCCCACGCGCTGCCGATGCCGGTGCCGCCGGAGCCCGCCGGGACCTGGATCTCGGCCCGGATGGCGGAATCGCCGGCAACCGTCACAATCACCTGGGCGTGACCGCCATAATCATAGGATTGCACATAAACCGTATAAACACCGCCGATGGCGGGAACCGCGCCAAGCTCCTGGCTAAATGAGTGCTCGTCGGCATCAATGGTCGGATCGATTTGGGTCAATCCGAAATCAAATCCGTTAAACTGGTCCACATACCACGGCAGATAGTTGGTAGCCGTCACAGCCGGGTCCGGATCATTGACGGCCCGGCCCGCATAGCGCGAGCTGACCAGATTGACCTTGACCTCGGCGGGTGCCGGTCCGGTGCCGATCCATCGGATCTCAAGCTTCAACACGCCTTCGAATTCGGGCAGCCAGTCTTCCATCGCTTTGCCGGATTTGATGTCGGTCATCGTCAAATCAAAACCGCGCACTTCCGGTGTGAAGGGATCGGTTTGATTCTGGCATTCCTCCAGGTTGCTATAGCCATCGTCATCGGGGTCGCCGGCCGGATCATCGGCCGGATCATGGGGATCGAAGCACGTGGCTCTGACTAAGTCATCTAAATTATCACCTTCGCACTGGTATTTTTGTTCACAGGAATCCTCCAGCCCATCACCGTCGTCATCGGGATTGACACAATCCGGCCAACGATAGGAGCCGATGATCACGCCGTTTTCGTCCTTTTGGACCTTGGTCGCATCGAAATACTTATCGGTTTCGATGGTGGGGTAGTGGATATTGAGATAGTTTTCGGCGGGAAAAGAGAATTCATCGTTGGGATCGGTGCCGCAAGCGATATGGGTCTCATCCGAGTTGGCGAACTCATCGCCGTCCAGATCGAAAGGATCCGCCTGCAAACCGCCGACAATAATGGTCTGGCCCTGGGGCACCGGGATGAATCCTGCAAGCCGTCTGACGGTAATCGTTGCCGATCCCGTGCGCCCATACAAATCTGTGGCTGTAATGGTAATCAGATTGTCATTGTCCAACTCCAGCGGGATGTCTTGCGCTGTCCAGCCCTCTTGGCCATCGGCCTCCCCGGAGACGGTATCGGAGCCGGCCGTTCGCGACCAGCTAACCGGGATATCCGAGTGAATCGCGGTATCATCGGAAGCCAAACCGCTGATGGTGATGATGTCTGAAGTGGTCTCGTGGACATCCTCGACTTCGGGCTGGGGCACCATAATCCGAACCTGTGGATCTTGATGATCCCGTTTAACCGTGACAGCGTCTGAAACCGAATTATGGTCATCACTGGCGGTTACAACAATCAGGTTTTCGCCGTTGACCAGGGCCACAGTGGCGCTAAAGGTGTCGCCGTCCGGATCCGATTCCTGGGTCTCCATCTCCAGACCGTTGCGGCTGACTGTCAGCAATTTTGCGTTATCCGATGTCCCGTCGATCACGATTGTGTCAAGGTTCGTGAATTCAGTGTCGTCGGCCGGGTTCTCGATGCTCACCAGCAAAGCACTGGTCGGATCGGTGCCGTTTACATATTCTTCAAGGTTGGTGCTGCCGTCGCGGTCGTAATCATCTCCGGGCAGCACATGCTCATTGCTGGTGAAGCCGTCAGCCGGGTTGTCGTTGATAATCAGCAGCTCCCACCAGTCGGGCAGGTCATCCACATCCGTGTCCGCGTATCCCGCGGCCTCGTAGGCCCCCATATCCCAGCTCAGCCCCCGTGGTCTGAGGGCGCCGGCCTGATCCCGGCCGGCTGCGCTCTGATCCGTGGCATCGATGCTCGGAGAATAACTCTTGAGGGAGTAGTCTCCGGCGGCCGGGTCATGGAACCGCGGGTCCAGGGAGATATTGCCGGCCGGCATCACCGTGGAGAACGGCAGACAAGGCAGGTTGCGGTCGCCGATGTTGTTGTACGCCAGGCTGTCGGCGCAGCCGTCTCCGGTCAGGTCCGTTGCGCCGGTGCCGTTATGCCAGATGATGTTGTAGCTCACTTCCGGCAAAGATCCCGCGCCGATCAACAGCCCGTCATCATTATTGGTAATCGTGTTGCTCCGGATGCTTACTGCGGTGGTAAAAGAGAGTAAAATTCCCTCTAAGTTACCGGCAATCAAGTTGCCGTGGATGTCAAGGGCTGCGGCTTGATCGGCGTAGATACCGGCGCACTGATTGTCCTCGATGCGATTATACATCACGGCTGAGGTGCCGGTGGTCACGGCGATCCCGCCGTAGCCGGTTCGATCCGTGTTGTTGCCTGCAATCTGGCAATCCTGCACCCGGTTGCCCGCGCCGCCCAACAGCGCCACACCGTTGCGGCTGTTGCCGAGCACATGCACGCCCTGGATCAGGTTGTCATCCGGGGACTCGCTGTCGGCGTCGATCCGGATGCCGTCGTCGAGATTATCGATGACGGTGCCGTTTTGAATCAGATTGCCGGAGCTGCCGGCGCTCAACTCGATGCCCACCTGATTGGCACGGATCTGGGAGTTGGTCAGATCGATGTTCTGCTGATAGGTATCCACCAGCTTGAGGCCGGTCTCGCAGTCCCTGACGACGACGTCCTGCAGGGTTGTGCAGCCACCGTCATTGGTGAATAGGATGCCCTGCGTGAAATTTCGGAAGGTCAGGCCTTCCAGGTGAACCTGTGAGGCTCCCGGGGTCACGATCAGGCCGGCGAGCCACTGCGCAGCATCGTCTCCGTACACCCTTGCGCCGGGGCCGATGATGGTGACATTCTGGTTGAGGATTAGCGGTGTGTCGGGCTCCGTAGTGCCGTCGCACTCGCCGTTGGCGCAATACTCGCCCGGGTCGATATGGATAGTGTAGCTGTCCGGCGGCAAGCCGTTGATCCGGGCCACCGCACCGTGCAGGGTTTCGAGACGCAGCAGGCTGTTGCCCAGGTTGGCATCGTTGCCGTCGGCACCGACATAAAAAGTCGTGGCGGTCGGGTGGTCGTTTCCGTTCAGCGGATCCTTGCCCTCCTGGAACTCCGCCAGGTTCGGCCAGCCGTCGTGATCCGGATCGCCTTCGGCGGTCTCCTCGGACAGACCGCCGAAGGTGGTTCTTTCCCACTCGTCTTCCAGGCCGTCATCATCCGTGTCACTGGTGGCCGGCATTCCGATCCAGGGCACGTAGTCCACAAATTCATTGACGCCGTCGCCGGTGGTCCCCGGCCCTGATCCGGATGGACCGTCGGCATTGCCCCACCAGTTGTTTTCGGCGTTCAACTTTTCGGTGGACAGGGCCTCATCGGCATACACACCCGCGCACTGGTTGCCTTCAATGGTGTTGTAGTTCACCAACGCCCCGCCTGATTGCACCACCACACCGCCGTACCCGGTTTTGCTCGTGTTGTTGCCCAAAATCTGACAGGCATTCACGCGGTTGCGTAAACCGCCCAGCAGGGCCACTCCGTTTTGGCCGTTGTCGAGAATCTGCACGCCCTCGATCAGGTTGTCATCCGGGGAGTCACTGCCGGCACTGATCCGGATGCCGTCTTCGATATTTGCGACGACCATGCCGTTTTGAATCAGGTTGTTGGAACTGCCGGCAGCCAGCTCGATGCCCATCTGGTTGGCACTGATCTGAGAATTGGTCAGATCGATGGCGACCTGGTAGGTGTCCACCAGCTTCAAACCTGTCTCGCAGGCACTGACGACAACATCTTCAAAAGACGCGCAGCCACCGTCGGTGTTGATTAAAATGCCCTGTGCGAAGTTTTGGATGGTCAATCCCTGGATTCTGACATCCACCGCCCCCGCGGCCAACATCAAACCCGAACGCCATTGACCGGCACTCTTTCCGTCCACAATCGCACCGGGACCGATGATCGTCACATCCTGGTTGATCGTCAGCGGTGTATCGGGCTCGACGGTTGCCTCACAGCCGGTGCCCGTGCAATAGGTGCCCGGGGCCAGGTAGATCGTATAGCTGCCCTCCGGCAAACCATTGATCCGCGCCACCGCCCCGTGCAGGGTTCGCAGCCGGTAGATTTCGTTGCCCAGGTTGGCGTCGTTGGCACCGGCGCCGCCCACGTAAAATGCCGTGACAGCTGGGCGGCTGGTTTGATCGGCAGGATTCGTACCTTCCTGATCTTCAGCCAGGTTGGGCCAGCCGTCAAGGTCCGGATCACCGGCGGCGGTCTGGGACAGGTCTGTGAAATAAGTGATCTCCCAGGAATCGACCAGACCGTCAAAATCCATGTCTTCGGCCGGCAGCATCCAGGCCCAGGGTTTATAGTCCACATGCGCGCTGACCCCGTCGCCGGTGCCGTCGCCGGCGCCGCTGGGTCCGCTCACATCCGCCCACCAGTTATAGGTCGCGTCGAGCGGTTCGGTGGATAGGGCATTATCCGCATAAACGCCGTAACACCGGTTGCCGGATATCGTGCTCTGATGGATCCGGGTGCCGCCGCTAAACACCGCCACACCGCCGTAGGCGGCTTTGCCGGTGTTGTTGCCGCTAATGGTCGAGCGCCAAATCTCATTACCGGTACCCTCGTAGATGACGATGCCGTTGCCGATATTGTCCAAAACTTGAACTTCCTCAAGCCGGTTGTCATCCGGGCTGTCGCTGCCGCCTTCAAACAGGATCCCGTCACCGAAGTTGTCACTGATCGTGCCACCGGAAATGAGGTTGTTGGAACTTCCGGCCGCCACTTTGATACCGGTTGTACAATTGCTGATAACCGAATCGGCCAGGTCGACATCTACCTGGTAGGCTTCCACCAGCTGCAGGCCGGTGCTGCAATCGTTGATGGTCACATTCGCCAGGATCACACAGCCGCCTGCGGAATTAATCGCGATGCCGGTTTTAAAATTCTTGATCAATACGCCTTCAATCCTCAAATAGGCGGCACCGACGGGGATCGTAAACCCTTCGGCCCATTTTCCGGCGCCGTTACCATCGATCGTGGCACCGTCACCGCTGATGGTCAAATTGTGTACCGGGGCCAGCGGCGTGTCGGGTTCCAAAGGCCTGCCGTAAAATCCCGGTAGCAGATCAATTGTGTAATCAGCAGCTTGCAAGTTGTTGATTCGTTCTATGGCAGCGTGCAGTGTTGCCAGCGGATAGGCGCTGGTGCCCAAATTGTTGTCATCGCCGCCGGCGCCACCCACTGTAAACCGGGTGAGACCCACCGGGTAGTCATCAGGATCGTTGGGATCAGTGCCGGCTTGACCTTCCGCCTGGTTCGGCCACCCGTCCTGGTCGTCATCGATGATTTGACCGAAGCCGGTCCATGGCATGAATTCAACATGGTCGCTGACGGCATTGCCGATCCCGGCCGAGTTATGCAATGGATGATAGGGGCCCTTGTAACTGCCCCAGTCGTTATTGACGGCCGTAAACGGCTGGGTGGACAGAGCATTGTCGGCCCAGACGCCATAGCATTGATTTTGTTCGATGACGCTGTCGACGACTTCGTTGCCGCCCGTAAAGACGGCGATGCCGCCATACGCTGTCCGGTCGGAATTGTTGCCGATTATCCGGCAGTTGAATATAACGTTGCCGGATCCCTCGTAGATGACGATGCCGTTGCCCGCGTTGTTCAAAACATCCATGTCTTCAATCCGGTTGGCATCCGGCACGTCTTCGGAGCCTTCAACCCGAATACCGTCTGCGCTGTTGTTGCTGACCTCACCGTATCGAATGGTATTATTGGAGCTGCCGGCTGCCACCTTGATGCCGGTTGTGCAGCTGCTGATCGTGGTGCCACTCAAATCGACATCGACCTGGTAAGCTTCCACCAGCTGAAGTCCCGTTCCGCAATCTTCGATGGCAACGTCCGCGAGGTTCACACAGCCGCCTTCAGAGTTGATGGCGACACCGGTCTTAAAATTTTTGAACAAAACGCCTTGGATGGATACGTTTGCAACACCGGCAGGTATCGTAAGACCTTCGGTCCAGACAGTAGCGCCAGCACCATCGATCGTGGCACCGTCACCGCTGATGGTCACATTGTGAACCGGGGCCAGCGGCGTGTCGGGTTCCAAAGGCCTGCCGTAAAATCCCGGTAGCAGATCAATTGTGTAATCAGCAGCTTGCAAGTTGTTGATTCGTTCTATGGCAGCGTGCAGTGTTGCCAGCGGATAGGCGCTGGTGCCCAAATTGTTGTCATCGCCGCCGGCGCCACCCACTGTAAACCGGGTGAGACCCACCGGGTAGTCATCAGGATCGTTGGGATCAGTGCCGGCTTGACCTTCCGCCTGGTTCGGCCACCCGTCCTGGTCGTCATCGATGATTTGACCGAAGCCGGTCCATGGCATGAATTCAACATGGTCGCTGACGGCATTGCCGATCCCGGCCGAGTTATGCAATGGATGATAGGGGCCCTTGTAACTGCCCCAGTCGTTATTGACGGCCGTAAACGGCTGGGTGGACAGAGCATTGTCGGCCCAGACGCCATAGCATTGATTTTGTTCGATGACGCTGTCGACGACTTCGTTGCCGCCCGTAAAGACGGCGATGCCGCCATACGCTGTCCGGTCGGAATTGTTGCCGATTATCCGGCAGTTGAATATAACGTTGCCGGATCCCTCGTAGATGACGATGCCGTTGCCCGCGTTGTTCAAAACATCCATGTCTTCAATCCGGTTGGCATCCGGCACGTCTTCGGAGCCTTCAACCCGAATACCGTCTGCGCTGTTGTTGCTGACCTCACCGTATCGAATGGTATTATTGGAGCTGCCGGCTGCCACCTTGATGCCGGTTGTGCAGCTGCTGATCGTGGTGCCACTCAAATCGACATCGACCTGGTAAGCTTCCACCAGCTGAAGTCCCGTTCCGCAATCTTCGATGGCAACGTCCGCGAGGTTCACACAGCCGCCTTCAGAGTTGATGGCGACACCGGTCTTAAAATTTTTGAACAAAACGCCTTGGATGGATACGTTTGCAACACCGGCAGGTATCGTAAGACCTTCGGTCCAGACAGTAGCGCCAGCACCATCGATCGTGGCACCGTCACCGCTGATGGTCACATTGTGAACCGGCACAAGCGGAGTATCGGATTCCAAAGGTCTGCCAGAATATCCCGGCATCAAATTAATCGTGTAATCAGCAGTCTGCGAGTTGTTGACTCGGTTTATGGCAGCGTGCAGTGTTGCGAGCGGATAAGCGCTGGTGCCTAAATTGTTATCATCGGCGTCATCGCCACCCACCCTGAACTGGGTGACCCCCACCGGGTAGTCGTCAGGGTTGTTGGGATCGGTGCCGGCCTGACCTTCCGCCTGGTTCGGCCACCCGTCCTGATCGTCATCGATGATTTGACCATAGCCGGTCCATGGCATGAACTCAACGTAGTCGCTGACGGCATTGCCGGTCCCGGCCGGGTTATGCAATGGATGATAGGGGCCCTTGTAACTGCCCCAGTCGTTATTGACGGCTGTAAACGGCTGGGTGGACAGAGCATTGTCGACCCAGACGCCATAGCATTGATTTTGTTCGATGACGCTGTCGACGACTTCGTTGCCGCCCGTAAAGACGGCGATGCCGCCGTACGCTGTCCGGCTGGTGTTGTTGGCAACGATCCGGCTGCCGGAAATGACGTTGCGAGATCCCTCGTAGACAGCGATGCCGTTGCCTGCGTTGTTCAAAACATCCATGTCTTCAAAGCGGTTGTCATCGGGTGCTTCGCCGTCGCTATCCAGTAGAATGCCGTCACCGCTGTTGCTGCTGACCTCGCCGTAGCGGATGACATTGTTGGAACTGCCGGCGGTCACCTCGAGGCCGGTCTGGTTGCCGCTAATGAAGGAATTGCTCAAATCAACCGTGACTTGATAGCTATCTACTAATTTCAGGCCGGTTGTATTTGCGTCCAGGCTCACATTGTCCATTGTGACACAACCGCCGTCGGAGTTGACCAGCATGCCGTTTTCAAAATTCCGGATGGTCAAATTGCTGATGGTGACATTAGTCGCACCCGGGGCGATGATCAGACCGGTGGTCCAGGGATTTTCGGCCGAACCGTGATCGCCGGTGCCGTCCAGGATGGCCCCGTTGCCGTTGATAGTGATGTCCTGATTCAGGATCAGCGGGATATCCTGGCCCTCGCTGCCAAGGGTGTAAGTGCTGCCGGCCGCCAGGTTGAGGGTGTAGCTGCCGATAGCACCGGAATTGATCAGCTGCAGCGCGTAGTGCAGCGACTTCCAGGCATCACCGCCTGCGGCGGTTCCGTGAGCAGTATCGTCGGTGCCGTTGACCGGATCAACATAGTATGGAACGTCAGGTCTAATATCCGGCGGGTCGATGCCGTCGCAATCCTGATCGATGCCGTCCCCGGGGATTTCAACCGCGCCCGGATTAATATCGGCATCGGTGTCATCGCAATCTTCATCGGCAACAGCCTCATACCCGTCACCGTCTTTATCAGGATCGCAGGCATCGCCGAGGCCGTCTTCGTCGAGATCGTCCTGATTCGGGTTGGTGACCTCGGGGCAGTTGTCACAGGCGTCGCCGAATTCATCTGCGTCTGAATTTAATTGGTCTATATTGGCGAGATCCACACAGTTGTCGTAGATATCAAAAATGCCGTCGCCGTCCGTGTCGGCCATATTCAGGCCGAACGGGTCGTAGACCAACGTCTGCCATCCTGTTTGCTGCATGCTGGTGTTGTCCCACTGCTCGAAGGCCCGCAGCGTCCACCGATAAGCCTGACCGTGTTTGAGACCTCTCAGATTCCAGGCCGTGGCCGTTGTGGAGGTAATGTTGTAGGCATCGGGGTTGGTCGGGCTGTGGTAGTACTCCTTCGATTCATTGGCCGCCAATATTTTAATGGCATATTTTTGACCGATGACACCGGCAGGCAGATCCCAGGAGAAGGTCATGGCGCCATCTTCGGCAACCGAATAATCCACCGAAGCATTTTCGACTGCGACAGCAGGGACATCTTCGAAATGGTCGATGATGGTCTCGGTATGGTCAACCGTTCCATCCCGGTTTTCGTCATAATCGATGGTAAAGGTGTAATCACCCTCGGCCAGCGTCCAGCTTGGATCCTGGTGCCACCATCCTGTGTCAGACAGATTCGTTTCCGTCGATTCGTCGAATCGATCTGTGGCTAGATCAAAGCTGTAATTGACACCGGGTCCGGCAACTGTCGCATTTACAACATGCATTCCGGATTCGAATCTGGACCCGGGCCGGACTCCAAATCCCACTGCCGGCACACCCTGCCAGACTCTGACCGCGACCCATTGGGTGCGCTCCAGCTCGGCCGGTGCGTAGCTTGCATCCACCTCAGCTGATCTGCCGACCGTAAAGACTGGATGCGCCCGGTCGTAAACGGCCACGATCAAGCGATAGGATTGGCCGATTTCCAGGCACTTCAGCCGGCTGGCCGGGATGCGGGCGTAATCGGCGCCGATGCCGGCGTCAAACACGCCGTGTTCGTTGTCGGCGCCGTCCACGATATGCACGACATAGGCGTACTCATTGGCCAGGCTGTCGTTGGCGTCTTTAACCCAGCTCAACTCGGCGTCGCCGTCGCTGTGGACAGTGACGCTGATGCCGGTCACCGCCGAAATATCCGTCTCCACCAGCACCCGTTCGTATGTTTCCATGATGCCGTCGGCAAAGGTGAGGGTGAGGGTGTAGGTTCCGTAATCAAAGGTGGTGCCGAAGTTGTGCTCCCAGCGATCTTCGTAGCGGCACTCACTGTCTAAAATCCTGCGGTCGGCGGCAAGATCGAAGGGAACCGTCGTGCTGTCCCCGCCGGTGTTGGTAATATCCAAGGTGGCGGTGGACAGTAGATCCCGGAAGCTCGGCAATACCGCGACGTGGCTGCGCAGCTCGCCATTGTAGTTCAGCAGACGGAAAAACTGCAGCCTGCGGGGACCTTCATCGAGGGCGAAATCGACGCCGGGCGCTTCCTGGTCGGCGCTCACGGATACGGGTACGGCTTCATTGCAGTGAACGGTCCCGGAGTCAGCATCCCGGAACTCATTGATATAATTTAGATTGTCGCAGGTTGCGCAGGCCTCCACATATACGTCGCCCGCGAATACCCCGGGTATGGTATAGTTGCCGTTGCCATCGGTTTCAGCCTCGTTGATAAAGGCCTCACCGCACTTGCCGTAATACGCCCTGACGGTCAGTCCCGCAATCGGTGGTGGATCTTCGCCGGTGCCCGTCACGCGGCCGGAAATCGATCCGGTCGGGGCAATGCCGAACGGATCGTAGGTGAATTCGAGCCGGTCGCTTTCGACCGTGCGGTTTCCCTGCGGGTCGCGGGCCCGCACGAACCAATGAAGAGCCTGGCCGTGTTCGAGGTACCGGAGCTGGTGGATGTCGGCCCAGTCTTCGGTTTGATTGATTTGATCCGGTCCGTCATAAAAGTGCTGACTGTCATCCGTGCTGCGGATGACGAGTTGATAACTTTGGTCGGGTGCCCCGTCCGGAATGCTCCAATAAAACCGGATGCTGCCGTTTTCAAAATGCTCGGTCTGCATGGTGGCGGAATCCACCGGGATGACATTGGCCGGGTTGCGCGTAAAGGTGCTGGATTCGGCATAGCCGTCGTCAAATTGAATTTCAAGGGTATAGTCACCGGCCAAAACGGTTCTGTCGAGCACCCTCCACCAGCTTTTGGCAAAGGCTCTTTCCGTGGAAATGTCAACCCAGTCGGCCGCAAGGTCGAACTCGTAGAACAATTCATCGTTGGAATCGGTTATGGTGGCCTGGACAACATGCGTCCGCGATCCGGGGCGCACATCGAACCCGACCGCAAAATTGCCGATAGCGGCAGCGCTTTGCCAGTCGGTAAATTCAAAGGATTCAATACGGCTGTCCAGCTGCTCGGGGTCGTACACCAGATGGTATCGCGGCCCTCTGGCCGTGGCATTTTGCGGCCAGGCCCTGTCCTGGGCCCGGACTTCGTAGCGATAGGTCTGCCCTTTCTCCAGGCAGCGCAGGTGTTCGGCCGAGAAGGTCACGCTTTCCTGGCCTTGCGCGTCGCCGGTTCTGGCATAGCGGTTGCCGTCCGCCCCGTAAATCCGTACATGGTAATACTGATCGGGATCCGGTGCCGTCCAGCTGAAATCGGTGCTGCCGTTCGAATTGACGGTGTGGCTGACCTTACCCGGATCAACCGCCTCCACCTCGATGGCTTCCAGCACTTTCGAAAAGGAGGCTTGGGCACCGTCCATGAACGTCAGCGTCAGGGTGTATTCGCCGTATTCAAAATTTTCGCCGACCCCATGAGACCAGGCGAAAAAGTAGTTGCAGTCCTTCAGCCAATCCCAGGTATCGTTTTGGATGTCGATTTTTTCAGACCACTCGTTGGGCCCGTAAAGCGTGGCGCTTTCCAGGTACCTTTCAAAATTTTTGCGAAGATCAAAACCGACGCCCAGCTCACCGTTGCTGACGGAAATTTCCCACCATTCGATGCGCCGGGGGCCGTCCTCCAGATCCATGTCGACACCGGAGGTGGTCTGGTCGGGTGTGATGGTCACGGCGGCCGCATTCTCGCATTCATAGACGCCGGAATTGCCGTCGTACCAGGCTTCGACATAATTTTGAGTTTCGGGCCATGCGCGCACAAAAGCCTGACCGGCGGGCACCCCCTGCACGGGTACCCCTTGAATATGGTAGTGGCCTTCCGAATCGGTGTGCATTCCTCTGGCCCAGGGACCGCCGCATCGGTCGAGCCAGACGTCGACCAATATGCCTTCAATGCCGGCACCGCTCTCGTCCGTAATGTTGCCCTCGACGACGCCGCCGATATCCAGCTGGAAGTCGACGTTATCGGCGCCCGAATCCTCGGAGGTGAAGGCCTCGGCCTGGCTGCATCGATAGGAACTGCCGCCGCTGTGCCACCACGCATCGACATAATAGGAGCTGTTCTGATTATGGGTTCGGGTGAAAAACGAATCCGATGGTACGCCGTTAATCGCGTAGCTGCCGTTGGCGGGGTCGATCAACGTTCCGGTGATATGCTCGTGGTACCCGCAGGGATCGCCCTCGAATACATCAACCGATATGGTTTTTCCCGTCAACGGTGTTGTGCCGTCGCTTTCAAATACCGTCCCGGAAAAAGAGGTGCCCAGATCCAGTTTAAAATCTCTTCCGTCAGCCAAAGCATTCACGGCAACGTCGATGACCTGAGCGTTCTCGCAGGCAATCGCGCCTTCTGCTCCGGCCCACCACTCGTTGACAAAATCGGATTGGCCCATGTTGTTGGCCTGCAGATAATAGCTGCCGGGCGCCGCCAGACCAGTGATGATGAATCTGCTGTCCGTGTCGTTGACATTGGTCCAGGCCGACCTGAAATAGGTGTTCGGGCCGCAGGGCATTCCAGTAAATACCTGGATCTCGATCTGGGCCCCCGTAATCAGCGAATCGCGGGCATTTCTCACCGTTCCCCGGATGGCCCCGGTTCCGCCTGGAGTAAATGAACCCGGGTCGTTGGGATCAGTGCCGTTGTTGATTTCATCGCCGTCGCTGACCCAGTCGCCGTCAGAGTCCTTAATGAGCGGATTCGTGCCGTGATCGTAGACCTCGCTTCCATCGCTGAGTCCGTCGCCGTCGATATCCCACAGGTCGGGATTCGTGCCGTACAGGGCCTCGCAGGCATCGCCGAGATCGTCGTTGTCACCGTCCTCCTGGGCCGGATTGTAGATTGACGGGCAATTGTCGTCAGCATTCGGAATGCCGTCCGAATCCTGTTCGGCGGCAAGTTGTTGAACTTCTGCTGCAGACAGCGCCCGATCGTATATTCTCAGATCATCCAAATTGCCTTTGAAATAATGCTGGCCGTCGGGGCGGCGTCCGATGGTCAGCGCTTGCGGATTGTCATCCACTTGACCGCCGACGGTCGATGTGATGGTTCCGACGCTTTGCCCTTCGACATACATAAACAATTCGGAACTGCTGGAGTCATAAACAAGCGCGCAATGAAATGCTCGCCCGGCAGTGAAGTCATTCAGATAATCGATGCCGAAAGTTCCGCCACTGGCGTTGCGCACGAACAGCGCGAGCGACCCGCCGGAGCCGTCTCCGTAGACCAAACTGTAGCTGTTGGCCCCCACATTGCCCTTATACAAAATATCCTGGCGGGCCGAGCTTGTGTTCAAATCTTCCGCCGGAGTTATCCACATAGAGATCGCAAAGGCATCAAACCCGTCAAGGTCGGTGTTTTCCGTCGTCTCGATATAGTCCCCGGCGCCGTCGAAGTTGGCGACGTTTCCATCGAAATCGACATCCCCGTAACCGGTACCGTCATTCTCGTTGCCGCTGGCATCGAGGCTGCTGCCGTCAAACGGGTAATGCGCCGCCAGGCCGTGGAGCAAAGTTTCGCCGACTATACTCTGAATTTCATCCCGCGAAAGCGCACGATTGTAAAAGCGGATATCATCCAGCACACCGTCAAAGGTTTTATAGCTGTCATTATACTGATGATACCAGTCCCCTATTCGCAGCGGCTCGGTCGAATCTCCGATAACATTCACACCGGAACTAGTGTAGGTTCCCTGGGACTGACCGTCAAAGAAGACTTCTATCTGGCCGTTGTCAAAGACAGCCGTGATATGATGCCATTCATTTGCGCCGAAATTGTGGGCGAATTTGGCGCCTTCCCAAGCTGTGTCGACACCGTTGTCCACACCAAAGGTGATCTCGCCAAGCATCTCATACAAAAAGAAGCTGTTGCGCGTATGCGCGGGATGAGAATACCATTTGGAGACAATCGGCATGATGCCCGACATAGTGCCCGTGCTGAAGGTTCTGAATTTCGTCCAGACGGACACAGTCAATTGATTGAGATTTTCAAACGCCTGTTTATCGCCGATTAATATGTTGTCGTCGATGCCGTCAAAATCATAGGCGCTGTCCGGATTGCCGGACCGGTCCTCAGTAAGAGCAGCTTCAAAAACGGTGCCGTCGTTGCCGTTTCCGGTTTCATCATCGGCGTCTCCCCTGAACGGATAATAGGCAATCAATTCGTCGCACATGGCCGGATCCTGGCTGCTGTTCGGCACCAGGGGACAGTTGTCATCCAGATCCCAGTTGCCGTCGCCATCCGTGTCGGAGCTATTGGGATTCGTACCGATTGTAAGCTCTTCGAAATTTGAGAGACTATCATCATCGAAATCGTCATCCGGTCCCTGGTCAAGATTGCCGAAATGGATGTTTTCCCATGCATCCGGCAGGCCGTCACCATCCAAATCAGTCGAATCCAACACCGCAAGCACAAGCGCATTGGTGCTATAATCCACATCCCATATGAGGGTGCCGCTAAGTGCCGGCAGGTTTATTTGATCGAATTCGCCGGAGCTGGAGCTAAAGGTCAGAACCTCGAAGCTGTTGCCCGCATCCGGTTCATATCCAGGCGTGATCTCTTCGGTAATGGCGACATCCAGGGTTCCGGCCAGAGTTGCCGTGCCGCTGATGGCAAGCTGGTCATACTCACTGCCTGCTGTAAGGCCGCCGATTTCGATGTTAAGCACACCGGAAGATTCCTGAGGATAATTCCCGGTAACGACCAGCCTGCCCGGGGAGGTCCCGGGGTTGACAGTGCCGGCATTCGTAAATGTTGCCGCGGACACATTGAGCGTGCCGAAACCTTGAATGGTCCCTGCCGTCTGATTTTCCAACGCCGCCGTATATTTTAGCCCGCCGATCTGCAGGTACACAATGCCCGAGTTGGCAAAGTCGACGTTGATGGAAATGGTTTTCGAGATGGTGATCCTGTTGAAGTTGCCCTGGTTGACGATCCGGCCCGTACCCCTGATGTCCTGGCCGGTCGAATTACCCTGCACATTAAAATGCGCACCCGGTTTGTTGGTCAGCACCACCGCGGCACCATTGAGGTTCAAGTCATTATTGTTCGTAAAGTGAGAGCCCGCCCAGTTTACCGTACCGAAATTGTCCCAGCTGCGGTCGGTCAGGGTCTCGGTGGTATCGTCTTTATTCAGCGTGGTCGTGGCCGTGGCCGTGGTTACCAGCAGCTCACTGCCGTTGGTTCCCGCTATCTCGCCGCCGCTCCATTCAAATGCACCTGTCACCGTCAGGTTGCCGGCCCCCTGCAGCCTGCCGGCTGAAAACGTCAAATCGCCGAAAGCGCAGTCAGCGCCAATGTCGACAACGCCGCCTTCCACCTGCACTTTGGTCGGGAACGTGACCGCCATATTAATGTCAACCGTGTTTCCGGCGGGAACCCGCAGGGTGCCGCCGCCCACGATGCTGGTGCCTGCGTTGAGTTCATGAACGCTCGAGCCGGAAAATCCCAGCTGCGTTCCTGAGGCCACATCATAGATGCCCGTGTTGGTGGTGGCCTGGTTGAACCACAGGCCACCCGTATCGATGTCCACCTTGCCGGAGTTGACAAACGCAACATTGATGGAAATGGTTTTCGAGATGGTGGTCCTGTTGAAGTTGCCCTGGTTGACGATCCGGCCCGTACCCCTGATGTCCTGGCCGGTCGAATTACCCTGCACATTAAAATGCGCACCCGGTTTGTTGGTCAGCACCACCGCGGCACCATTGAGGTGCAAATCATTTGTATTCGTAAAGTGAGAGCCCACCCAGTTGACCGTACCGAAATTATCCCAGCTGCGGTTGGTCAGGGTCTCGGTGGTATCGTCTTTTGTTAGTGTGGTCGTGGCCGTGGCTGTGGTCACCAGCAGCTCACTGCCGCTGGCCCCCGCTATCTCGCCGCCGCTCCACTGAAATGCTCCCGTCACCGTCAGTTTGCCGCTGCCGCCTATCGAACCTGCGGATAAGCTTAACGAGGCGATCAGCGAATCCGTCGCAATGTTGAGGATTCCGCCTGAAATGTTAAGACTACCATTACAGGTCAGTATGATTAGATCGGTGATGCCACTTGAGTAGTTTGCTGTCGGAGTGCCGCTTGGAATGATGACATTATCGCCGCTGCCGGGCACAATCGAAGGATTCCAGTTGCCCGGGTTGTGCCAGGACCCGGTGCCTGCAGCACCCGTCCAGGTGATGTAGGGAATGGAATTCTTTTCCAACGGATTGCTGCCCTGGGAAATCTCTTTGCCGTCGTTGTAACCGTCACCATCCGTATCCGGCTTGTTGGGATCGGTGGCGTTGTCATACTCCTGGCGGTTGGTCAGGCCGTCACCATCTGGGTCTAGTCCCGAGTCATCGATATCGGGATCGAGCCCGTGGAGTTCTTCCCAGTGGTCGGGAATCCCGTCCTCGTCGCTGTCTAGCGGGGTGCCGGTGGAAAAGGTCAGCATTTCCCAAAAGTCGGGGCTGGTGGACATGTTGTCCACGTTCTGGCTGAAAAACTCCCGGCGGGTGATGATTCTCCAGCGATAGGTTCTGCCTTCCTCCAGGAATCCGGCCGGCAGCCGGTACTCGGATATATTGGTGCGGAACTGGTACAGCAGATCGTGGTCGTAGCTGCGGATCTGCAGCTCATAGAAGCCGGCCTCTGAGCCCGGCTCGGCGGATATGCCGGCAACGTCCTCCCAGTAGAAGGACACGGCGCTGCCGTCCACCACGGTGCTGAGCGTTCCTGGTGCCGGAAGGCCGATGGGCGCCACCGCCAGGTCATCGGTCAGCAGATCCGGGCCGTCATAGACCTCGTTGGTATGGCCGTCGAGGTCTTCGACCACGAAAGTGTAGGTCTCACCGTTTACCGGTTCCAGGGCGGAGCGCAGATAATAAATGGCCGATGTCGGGGTGGCCGGCGAGTATGGATTGTCGCCATAGTATTCCAGGAACTCCTCTTCCCCGCCAGGATGAATGACTTTGACATACCTGATGTCGTCCGGAACCCCCTGGGCGTCATGCACCTTGATCCAGAACTCAAGGTGATTGCCGGCCGAGTCGGTGTAGATATGAGCCCCGTGGTTGGATAAATCGATATACGGGGCAACGGCTTCCGTGCTGTCCGTGTAGAATGTGAAATTGTCATTGTTTGAGGCCGGCGTCTTGGAGACATTGTCGACATTCAGCGGATTGTGAGCATCCCAGGCCTCCAGGCGGAACTTGTAGTAGGAATCCGGCTTGAGGATTCCGGGCGGCACCACATGGAACGTTTCGGGGCCGGTGTATCCTTTCCAGATGGTTTTGCTGCTGTCCCGATTGTAGATTCTGACCCGGTAACGATTGGCGAATTCTTCCGAATCGTCTGCGTGTGCAACCGGGGCCCAGGTAAACCGGGGCGTGGTGTTGGTGACCAGGTTGATCCGGGTTTGGATCGATTTTTCCGGATATAAGGGCGGATACAGCGTGCCGGCCGGCGAGTAGGTGTACGTTCCCGTTGCTCCGGTCGGACCCCGGGCGAAAAATGTCAGATTGGCGCCGTCCCAGGACATGGATACCGTAATGGTGTCCCCGGGACTGATGCCGATCAGCAGATTGCGGTCCACGTTGTCGGCAACGCCGCCGTCGGTCCAAGACCAGGTGTCGCGCTCATTGATAAACTCTTCTCCCAAAGACCAATACACCCGGTTGCCCTTTACACTGAGGCTGGCGCCGATATCGCCGACGCCGTTGTTGCACCAGGTGCCCCGGATTCTGGCTCGTGGCGGGCCGTCCTGACTGCTGATATCGACACCGACCGTGATGTCGGCTTGAATGCCGTACAGGGCATTCGGATGTCGAAAGCCCAGGCCGCCATGGGCCCGGCCCACCGAGTTGGCAAGGGTCGATACCAATTGGCCCCCGCTGACTTCCATATTGGGATGCCAGGTGTTCCATTTGGTGACGTCGAGCTCATCGATGGAGGCGTAGTCGTCGAAATCGTCATAGGGCACAAAATCACCGCCGGGCGCCAGTTTGACGTGGACGTTGTCAAAGGTGGCATCTATGGATTCTTCGATGACGCTGGGGGTGATCGAGGTCTTGTCCGGCGGATTCAGAGCGTCTGAGTTGAAGTTCTCGATATGCGTGCCCGGATTGCCGTCCGGGTCCGTGATCCTAAAGGTGTATAGTCCGGATGGCGGTGTCCCCTTGACATACACATAATAGTAGGCGGAGTTGGGACTTACGGCACCGTCATGAATCAGCTCATGAGTTTGCGAGCCGCCGGGAAATTCAACCGTGACGGTATGCGACAACGGAAAATCCGGCCGGTGGTCGCCGGATCCGACGCCGTCCAGATCGATGATTTTTACCGAACAAAGATAGCCGGTGCCGTTGTCGTGGGTCCAGGTCACGGAGTTCCAGCTGCCCGGGAAGATTGCTGGCGGCGAGTCATGATCCGACAGAGAGTCTGCGACCGTGAATCTGATCCACTCGCTCGCAACCAGGTTCTCGACCTCTCTCAAATCATCGTTGTCCTCCGCGTAAAGATCGATGCTGTCCAGCGCGATGATTCGCCACCAATAGGAATCGCCCGGGTTCAATACCTCCGGCGGGAGCGTGTAATAGCGCATGTCCAGCACGGGGTCGGTTTCGAAAACCCCGTTTGAGTCGAGTTGACCGGCATCGTTATCTCTGATTTCCAGGCGGTAGTAAAGGGGAAAATCCCGATCCGCCGTAAATTCCAGGGGATTCCAGGTAAACGTCGGCGTTTTGGAAGATACAGTGGATCCGCCGGCGGGTGACATCGCCGATTGGTCCGGAACCGGAAGCGTTCTCACCACGTACTGGTGGTCGGTGGCCGTCCCGGAGGCATTCTCGCTGGCTGCCGTAAACGTATAAACGCCGGGAGCCGGGGATCCCAAGTTTACAAACCGGTAGGCTCGCCTCTCTTCGAAATACTCGAAACGTTCTCCGCTGTCGGTCGGATAATCGATTTCCACGCCATCCGGCCCGGAGATGGTAATCGAATCGATTTCGGTTGCCGGGTCGCCCACGAAATCATCCCCGATGACGACCTCGTAGTGGGTCTCCAAACTGCCGTCGGACAGGTGGACGTTCATTACCGAGCCTTCCATGGCAAACCCGGGCGGCAAATCAAAATTCACTGTCGCCGGCTCACCGGGCACGATATTGACGGGCTTGGCGGTTTCGCAATCCATGGTGCCCTCGCCACCGTCATACCACTCCTCGCGGTGGTTGCTTTCTTCGGGGTAGGCATGCAGATAGATATCGACAGGCGGAATAATCCCGTCGAGTCTATAATTTCCGTTCGAATCCGTGTGTGTTCCACCCACCCAGTTGTTCCAGCATCGGCCGGTAAAGGCCTCGACCCAGACGTTCCCGATGCCCGTGGTGCCCTCGGTAACTTGCCCGGTAATGGTTTCTCCGGCCGTGATGGCAACATTGATATTATCGGGATTTCCGGCCGGATCGACCAAGGTCGCATGGTCCCACTCCCAGCTGCCGTCCGGGTCACCCGCCACATAAAAAACCCGGATGGCATTGTCCGGATTAAAATCAACACGGTAGTCAAAACCAGAAGCCACGTTGATGGTATAGGTATCCGTTCCGGTGCCGTTGCCCGTCACCCCAAATCCGAAGCCAAAATCATCCCAGCCGTCATGCGGGGTATTATTGTCGCTGCCGGCGTGAATATGTATGTGCTGGCTGGCTGCCAAACCGATGATGGTTCCGCTGATGGTGTTGCCGGTGTCGAGCGTAAAGCTGACGGGGGATATCTCACCCGGTGCCGTCACCGTCACGCGTTCGGCCTCGTCCCAGCGGTAGGTGTCGTTATAGTGTTCGTCGACGTACGGGAATGGAAGCTCGGTGCATGACACGCAGGTTTGAACCCGGTAGTCCCCGGTCGGCAGCCCCTGCAAGGTATAGTTGCCGTCGCCATTGGTGTTCTCGCCCGCAAGCCAGGCCCCCATGTCGTAGTCGGTTGCGTAGATGTGCAGGTTAACGATCGGATTGCCCGCGGAATCCTCGGCCCTGCCCGATATCGATCCGGCCGGCTCCAGATAAAAATCAACCGTATCGCCGAACGCTGCCGGCTGGGCATTGTCACAATCATAGGTTCCATCGTTTCCGTCATGCCATTCGGTGACATAATTTTCGGGGGTGCAGTCCGCATTGGCATGGACGTACACCGGGGTGCCCGGCGCGTACCCGCCGATTTCATAGTACCCGTTGGCATCGGTGCGGGTGCCGCGCAGGTGCCCCTGGTGGCATCGGTCGGTGTAGATGTTCACACAAACGTCGGCGATCCGCGTGTCAGTGTCTTCCTCGTCGTAGATGTATCCTGATAGAAAACCCTCCTGCTCGAGGAAGAAGTTTATTCCGCTTCTGGTTTCAGCGGCGCCGAGGACAATTTCCTCGGCATTGTCCATCGTCAGTTCATTGACATACCATTTGACCACGTAACCGGGTGCCCGCAGGTTGTTGGCTTCGATTTTGTAATTGCCGGGGGCCAGTCCGTTGATGGTATAGACACCGGTGGTTTGGGAGGCATAGGTGCCGATGTTGGCGGAGTTCGGGGTTATGCCGTGGGCATTGACGCTGATTTGCACATCCGAAATGACCCCGCCGGCGCCAAGGACGGTTCCGGTGATGGTGGCGCCCGGATCGATAGTGGCGGTAATCGATGAACCTGCCGGCACAGGGTCGGCATTGTTGCAGTCATATTCCCCGTCGTGCCATTCCTGGATGTAGTTTCCGCCGGAGCAATTGGCGTTGAACAGCAGGTAAACGTCCTTGCCGGGTGTCAGTCCCTGCAATTCATAATAACCGGCTCCATCGGTCGTGGTCCTGCGGATGTGGTTTTGGTGACATTGATCAGCGTAGGCGTCCACGCAGGCATTGGATATGGCAGTGGAACCGTCATCCTGATAGACGTACCCTGAAATACTCTGGGTTGCGTCCAGATCAAAATTGCGGCGATCCGCAAATCCGCCGTCGGTCACGGCTGTGGTCTGAGCAGCGGCGCAATAAATCGAACTGGCGGCAGAAGACCACCACTCGGCAGTGTGGCTGAATCCCGTTGTGAAAGCCCTCAAATAGTACTGATCCGGTGTCAATCCGACAAAAATATATTTGCCGTCGTCGGGATTTACCAGAACGGATTGCAGATCCCACCAGGCGCCGCATGGGTCGCCTGTGACGAGCTGGACGTAAACCAGATCGCCGGTTATTGGTGTCCCCGTCCAATCTCTTACTATACCGCTAATCGCCCCGGTTCCGTTTGGCGTAAAGGAATTCGAATCGGTTGGATCCGTGCCGTTGTTGACCTCATCGCCGTCCTTAACCCAGTCGCCGTCCGTGTCAGGATTCAAAGGATTCGTGCTGTTTTGAAATTCCTGCAAATCGGTCAGATCATCAGAGTCGCTGTGGCCGCTTCCGTCGTGAGAAAGATCGCCGAAATATAGTCTTTCCCAATCATCCGACATCTCATCGCCGTCGTTATCTTCGGTCCCGATGACGAAATGGTTGTTTGCTTCGTGGGTTGAGGAGTAGGAGGAATAAAAATCCACCTCACCGCCGCTGGGTTCTTTATAGGCATAGACCCGATACCCATAAGTGCCATCCGACAGAGTTCCATCCGGAACGATATATTGCGTCGCTGTGAGTTCCTCGCTCCAGTGAACGGTGTCACCTCTGAAGTTTGCCAGTATTCGCACCTTATAGTATTCAGCGCCGGGCACCGGATCCCAATCGATAGTGGGCGTAGTAGTGTATAAAACAGAGCCCTCGACCGGCGTCACATTTGCAGGCCACGGCAGGGTATTCGCTGTTACATCGGGAAGAATATCAAAAGATTCGGCGATGGCTCCTTCCTGGTCGATCACCTTGAAAGTATAGCGGCCGTCAAAATCCCTCGTATCCTGTATTTCCGTCAAATCCGAATAGTATTGTTTACTCAAATAATTTGAGCCCCAATCCGGCAGATCGACATATTTGAGGACCTTGGTGGTGGTGCGGTCCGGAAATAAAACTTCAACCCTGTCGATATTTACGGGTACGCCGTCTGCGTCGCCAACATTGGCGAAAAATTCCAATGTATAAATAGGTGCACTGGAAGCGGGATGGGGGGTGTGCCATAGCACGACCCCAAATCTGTCCAGTTCTATAGTCGGGGCAGAGGTGCCTGAAGCGGCCGTTGTCAGAAAACTGACCGAATTCCAGGACCGCTCCGGCGGTGAAGTTGATCCGTTGTCTAAATTGTCTTCAAAGAATTCAACGTAGTTTTCGATGTAATATCGATACAGATGGTTTTCTTTCAGAAGGCCCGGAGGTAAAGTAACTTGGCTTTCAGTGGTTCCGACATCGAACAGATAATTTATATCCACGTCATAGAAATATATTCGATAGCTATTGGCCCCGGAAATTTCGGGCCAGTCAAAAGTAGCGCCCGTAGAATTGAGGACTGAATTATTAAGGGGTGTCAGATCATCTCCATCTATGTAATCAATTGGTGCCGGCGATATTGTTTCTGATAAACTATGCGAATTGCCATCTTTGTCTAATACATCAAATGTGTATGATCCGGCTTGGGTCGCACCATAATAGGTTCCCCGGTACCGGCCTTCTGTTGGCGAATGCGTCCGATCCAGCCAGAGGTTCATGGTTGTCAGTCCGTCAGGCAGGGTCACCTTTACCGAATCAATGTTATCGGGCACGCCTTGAGCGTCATGAATTCTAATATTGAAAAGCGTTACTTCTTCGTAAGGAGCGTCGGTATTCCAGGTGTATACCCCCAGACTCCTTAAATCGATGAAAGGATCCTGGGCGTCAACATTTCTCACAAGAAATCTGGCCTTTTCGGGATCGCTGCGGCTCATATTGTCGGCTTCGAACCATTGATGATCCTTGAATGCTTCGATTCTGTATTTATAGATCCCTCCGGGCTTTATAATTCCAACCGGTAACGTATAGGGTGGTGATTTTGCATAGCCCCGGTAAATCGTATTGTCGTTGTAGCCGTATATTCTGACACGGTAGTAGAGGGCCCCGTCGACCGGATCCCATTCAAATGTGGGGGTTGTCGTATCTAAGCTGACCCAATCCACGATACCGAGGCCCCGGTAGGGATTGTCTGCCGGACCTGTGTAGTCATTAACCGTGTAGCTTTTATTATAGTCTATATTATCGCCAGGATTCAGTCCTCGAACCCGGAAGGAGATTGTCGCGGAAGCTTCATCCCAACCTAAAGTGAGTTCATATTCATTGCCCGGTGTCACTGGCCCTAAATGATTATCAGTAATTAAGGAAATCTCAATAAGATGGTCCCCATCCCAAAATTCAGTGTAGACCGAGTAAATCGCTTCATTGTCGCGTATACCGACTCTGGCATGTGTTTCTCCTTGGGAATCCTGACAGAAATATCCCCCAATTCTCGCATATTTGATATCGGTTTCACCGGTGAATTCGTCGATGCGAACAGTGGCTTTGAATTCATCAACGCTCTCTCGATTCGCCATCATCAACCAGATAGATTTTGAATCCGGATACCATGTGTGTTCAAATCGAGCTTCTCCGTTTTCGAAGGTAACTTCAGCTGGCTGCCATTCCCATTTAGAAGAATCAAAATAACCTGCGTCAAAATCCTCGTAGAGGTTTCCGTCCACAAAGACATCATCAAAATAGGCTCTGATAGTACGGGGAGTTTGGAAATTTGGGGTAAAGCTTGTCTCTACAGGCGGGTTCAGGGGATCGATTGATACCTGGTCAGTCGCTTCACTCCAGTTGCCGCTCGGATCTTCCACCCGGTAGACGTAATCACCATTGTACAATACCGGATCGACCGGTTGATCTATGTCATCGTCATATAATGAGTAGGAGGCCGTATTGGTATTTTTCTTGTAGTCAAAGTATAAAGTCTTAGTTGGGCCACCATTTGGATAGGTCACGGTAACAACATGAGAATTGCCATCGTCCGCTATACCACCATAGTCAATAACATCCACTTCATGCACAAATGCATTATAGGGGTTATCAGAATCTTGAGTATAGGTGAGAGTGCCCCATCTATTAGCTTGAAGGTCAAGACCCGGTGTCGCGCTATGACCCAACGGATCGGCGGTTGTAAACGTAAACCAGTTGGTGGCTGTGCGATTATTTACTTCTATCCAGTCATCCGAATCAGCAGCTCTTACGCGCCAATAATATGTTCTGCCCGATTCCAGCAAATTGGGCGAGATGGTAATAGATCGCAGGTTTTGGTCATAGCCGGTTGCGAAAATTCTTCGACCCAACTCTCCGGCATTATCATCCCAAATTTCAAATCTGTAATAGATCGGCAGGCTCGGATCATCGGCAAATTCTATGGGCTCCCAGGTAAATGTCGGCGTAGAAGTATCTAGTGTTCGAACGGGTATCCAGAACTCTTTGATATTGCTGATTAATATCGCATAAAAGGAAAACGAAGATTTTCCAGTTTAATGCATTTTTTACTTGCATTAAAAACTCGTAAACGGTAGTTATCTT
>Ga0209678_1000117_pt1 | contig 31804 bp, 28 predicted proteins | sample WorMetilvaeELBA1_FD_187404 | JGI IMG/M metagenome (GOLD analysis project Ga0209678, IMG submission 187404) | Marine gutless worms symbiont microbial communities from Max Planck institute for Marine Microbiology, Germany - Olavius ilvae ELBA.1... ...
GGCTACCCAAAAAATTTACAGTGACCGCCCGAGTTATAGAGTTGGGCAGGCGAGCGAGCTTCACCCTTCGGGCTCGCTCACCTGCCCAGCATCTATCTCTCGTAATGGTACCAGTTTCATACAAGGAAACTGAGGTGATAGATCCCGACACCCTTGAAAGGACAAAACACCTAAATCCGGACCAACCGGAAATAACAAAATACAAGCACCAAATTACAAATAAATTCCAAAACTCAATGTCAAAATCTCAAATAAAATCATTAGCCAATGGTTTGGGATTTTGAATTTTGGTCATTGTGATTTATTTGTGAATTGTTTTTTGTTATTTGAAATTTTTTCTTTCTGATACCCGACCACTTGATATTTATATCACGTTTTCATAATAAGGCCCTAAGGGTCGAAGGAGGATCACCATGAGGGCTATCGATGTGCATGCCCATCTGAGCACTGAAAAGTACAGCTACGAGCGCCGCTTCGGCAAGGAGGTTGCCGACGCCATCAAGACTTACTATCGCGTCAAGGAAGATTTTCGGACAGAAGCGCAAATGGCGCAGGAATTCATCGACCTGGGTGTCAAGGCTTTTTTAATCAGCTGGGATTCGGAATCCGTCACCGGTCTGCCGCCGGTGACCAATGATTATGTGGCCGGGGTGGCGCGGGATTTTCCGGACGCATTTCTGGGCGCCTGGGCCATGATCGATCCCTGGAAAGGCGAAGCAGCCGTCCGGGAACTTGAGCGCTGTGTGCTCGAGCTGGGCATGATGGGGCTAAAATTCCAGCCGTCGGCCCAGGCTTTTTTTCCGAACGACAAGCGTTTTTATCCCCTTTATGAACGGTGCATGGAATTGAAGGTACCGGTTTCCTTTCACACCGGCACCACCGGACTGGGGGCCGGTCTGCCGGGGGGCGCCGGCTATCGGCTTAAATATACCCAGCCGATCTATCTGGATGACGTGGCCGCCGATTTTCCCGCATTGACCATCATTGCCATCCATCCGTCCTGGCCGTGGCAGGAGGAGATGATCGCCATTCTGCTCCACAAGCAAAATGTCTATAATGATCTTTCGGGCTGGGCGCCGAAATATTTCAGTGACAGCTTGAAGAAAGAGATCAACGGGCGCTTGCAGGACAAATTCCTGTTTGGATCCGACTACCCGGAAATACCGGTTAAACGCTGGCTGGCGGAGTTTGAAAACGGCGGCTACAAACCGGAAGTTATTGAAAAAGTACTATTGAAAAACGCCCAACGAATTCTGAACCTATAAGAGGACGATCGTGAAAGACAACGAAAAGTACAAAGAGGCGGCCCAACGATGGGCCCGTGAGCATGGGGTGGATTCCATGCCTCCGGTGGCAAGCGAGGCGGGGCATTCACTGCAGCCCCTGTACACTCCGGCCGATACCAGTGAAATCGACTACTTCGAAAAAATCGGTTATCCCGGGGAATACCCGTTTACCCGCGGAATTTACCCGGGCATGTATCGTGTCAGGCCCTGGGCCATGCGATTGTATTCCGGTTTCGGGACGGCGGAGGATACCAACCGGCGCTGGAAATTCCTGCTAAAAACCGGCAACAACGGCGTGGGATGCGCCTTCGATCTGCCGACCCAGATGGGACTGGACTCCGACCACCCGGATGCACAGGATGAGGTGGGCAAGGTCGGCCTGGCCGTCGACAGCCTGCGGGACATGGAAATCCTGTATCAGGACCTGCCGCTGGATCAGGTCGTGACCTCTTTCAACATCAATGCCCCGGCCGCCATCATTTTGGCACTATATATCGCAATGGGAGAGAAGCGGGGGCTCAAATCCGACCAGCTGCGCGGCACGATTGCCAACGATATCCTGTGCGAGTACGTATCGCGCGGGATGTGGGTGTTTGCGCCGAAAGCGGCCCTCAAACTCGGCACCGATGTGCTGGAGTACTGCACGCGGCACATGCCGAAATTTTTTCCGTTCAACATCCGCGGCATTCTATTCCGGGAAGCCGGGGCCTCGATGGTGCATGAGGCGGGCTTTTCTTTTGCCAATGCCATTGCCTACGTGGAGCATGCCCTGGCCCGGGGATTGAACATCGACGATTTTGCGCCCCGCATCAGTTTCTTTTTCTGTACGGGGACCCAATTTTTTGAAGAGGCCGCCCGGTTGCGGGCCGCCCGCAGGGTCTGGGCCGCAATTATGAAGGATCGATTCGGGGCCGAAAATCCGGCCTCGCTGCTGTTTCGCTGCACCGGATCCGTGGGCGGCAGCTTTTACCGGGCCCAGGAGCCCGAGAACAACCTGATTCGCGGGGCTTACGGGTTTCTTTCCAATGTCCTCGGGGGCACCCAGGGTATGCTGCATCCGGCCTGGGATGAGCCGTTTGCCATTCCCACGGAAGAAAGTGCCAAGCTGGCGCTGCGAACGCAGCAAATCTGTGCCTACGAGACGGGTGTTACCAAGACGGTCGATCCCCTGGGCGGTTCATATTTCGTGGAGTCCATGACCGACTCGCTGGAGCAGGACATTCTAAAAACCATTGAAACCATCGATAAAATGGGCGGCGCCGTTAAAGCTGTTGAAAGCGGCTACATGCAGCAGTGCATCGCGGATGAATCATACCGCGTTGCGCGCGAGGAAGAAAACGGAGAACGGATTGTGGTGGGAGTTAATCGGTTCCAGGATAAGGCGGAAGGCAAAAAGATGCGCCTGCACGCCTTTGACCCGGCCAGCCTGACTCGGCAGATCGACCGCCTCAACGCGGTCAAGGCCAACCGCGACAACCATGCCGTCAACCAAGCGCTGCTGCAGCTCAAGCAGGAGGCCGGCAGTGAGTCAAATCTGGTGCCGTGCCTGGTCGAAGCCGTCAAGACCTATGCCACCATCGGCGAGATCATGGATGCCCTCAAGGCGGTTTATGCGCCTTACCGGGAGCCGCTGGTAATCTAGCAGTGGAGAATTTAAGATTGAAGATTTGTTGATGTCGCTGCGCTTCGTCCAATTTCAATAAGACAGAATTCCTTAAAATTTCAATAATCAATCGAAAATATTCGATTATTGCAAAATTGCGAAAATATCCTGCTGATCCTGCTAATTCTGTCTAAATTATGCATTCCATCATCTGTATGTGGGAGGAACAAGATGTCATTAAAAATCAGGGTGCTCATGGCCAAGGCGGGATTGGACGGTCATGATCGCGGTGTTAAGCTAATCGCCAGGACATTTCGGGATGCGGGGTTCGAAGTCATCTACACAGGTTTGCACCAGAGCCCCGTCCAGATCGTAAGAACGGCTATCCAGGAGGATGCGGACGTGGTGGCGCTAAGTGTTTTGTCGAGTGCTCATATGAGTATCTGCCGCAACGTTCTTGACGAGCTGCGCAAAGCCGATGCGCTGGATAAAACCGTGATCCTGGGCGGCACGATCCTGGAGGAGGATATCCCACAACTCGAGGAGATGGGCATTGCTGCGGTATTTCCAACCGGCTCTCCCATCGATGCGGGCGCAATTTATATAAAGCGGTTGTTCGAGGATCGCAAGGATTGACCAAAGGAGGACCCATTGGACTTTTCACTGAACGAAGAGCACCGGATTTTTCAGCAGCAGTTTCGGCGATTTTGTGAGAAAGAAGTCGCCCCATTAGTCGAGGAGGCCGAGGAAACCGAGACCTTTCCAATGCCGCTTTTCGGCAAAATGGCCGAATTGGGATACCTGTGCCCCCGTTTCCCTGAGAAATACGGCGCGGCCGGTATCGACAAAATATCGGAGGTAATCATGCGGGAGGAATTCTCGCGGGTCTGCCAGGGCATTGCCAGTTCATGGTCGGCCCACTCCCATCTGGGGACCTATCCCATCTACAAGTGGGGCAGCGCGGTACAGAAGCAAAACTATCTGGTCCCCGCCGTTCGGGGCCAGAAGCTGGCCGCTTTCGGCCTCACCGAACCGGATGCCGGCAGTGATATCAAATCCCTACGGACCACGGCTGTCAAAAGCGGCGATCACTATATCATCAACGGCAGCAAAACTTTCATTACCAACGGAACGTTTTGCGATTTTGTGACGCTGGTGGCCTACACCGACCGGTCCCAGGGCTACCGCGGCATCAGTCTGTTTATTGTGGATAAAGGCACCGCGGGATTCTCCGTCAGCCGCAAGCTCAAGAAGGAAGGAATCCGCTCATCGGAAACGGCCGAGCTCCTGTTCGAAGACTGCCGGATTCACCAGGACCAGCGCATCGGGCCGGTCGGCGCATTCTATGAACTGATGGACACGCTCAATGAGGGGCGGGTGGGCGTTGCCGGGAACTGTGTCGGAATTGCCCAGGCGGCCTACGAGGCCGCCCTGCGCTATGCCAAAGAGCGTGAGCAATTCGGCCGAACGATAGGCTCTTTCCAGGCCATTCAATTCAAGCTGGTGGAAATGCTGGCCCAGATCGAAGCGATTCGCCTGCTGGTCTACCGTGCTGCCTGGATGATCGATCAGGGAATGAATCCGGTCAAAGAGGCGTCTATCGCCAAACTCATGGCCTCGGAAACCGCCGTGAAGGTTGCGCGGGAAGCCGTCCACATTCACGGGGGCTATGGCATGATGCGGGAGTTTCCGGTCGGGCGCTGCTTGCGTGATGCCCTGGTCTACACCATCGGTGAGGGAACCTCCGAAATCCAAAAGAAAATTATTGCCCGGCAGATCGGTTTGCCCTAGTGATGAGACCGGGTATCTATCGCAGACAAATTCGGATTGCCACGGCGCCCGAATATGGCTGAATTTGAAGCTATTGTCGTCCTGCGGCGCGCGGTGTATATTTCACTGGGGTCGCGCAGCGTCGATCTGGACCAAATACCGCATGCGGCGGCAGCTCCCATGATGGACTGGCTCAGCGGCAGCTGCTACGTCTTTCAGCCGCAACGGGCCAGGCGGGCGCTGCGGATATCCGGTTCGACAATGGACTTCGCCCAAAAACCGGCCGGCATGTTAAGTGATTTGGGGCAGGCAAGCAGGTGAAAAAATGACCAGGTTAAAGGATAAAGTGGCGCTGATATCCGGCGCCGGCTCCGGCATCGGCCAGACGAGCGCTTTGCTTTTTGCCGCCGAGGGGGCCCGCGTAGCCGCCGTCGATCGGAATTCCGCCGGGGCGGCCGAAACGGTTGCGTCCATTAAAGCTAAAGGTGGTGCGGCAATTGCCATAATCGCCGATGTAGCAAAGGCGGTTGAGGTCGAAAATATGGTCCGGCAGACGGTCCAGGCTTACGGCCGGCTGGACATCATGTTCAACAATGCCGGTGTCATGCAGCCGCTGAAAACGACTGTGGAAACTTCGGAGCAGGACTGGGACCGGGTGGTCGACATCAACCTCAAGGGGACTTTCCTGGCCATGAAATACGGGATTCCCGAGATGCTCAAATCCGGCGGCGGGTCGATTATCAACAGTTCCTCGATGGCCGGGATCATCGGATTTACCTACATGCCGGCCTATACCGCCAGCAAGGCCGGCATCGTGTTGCTGACCAAAAGCGCCGCCCTGGAATTTGCCGGCCAGAATATCCGCATCAATTGCATCTGTCCCGGCACCATCGGCACCCCCATGGCCGACAGTTTGGCAACGGATCCGAATTTAGTCAACTATGAACCGCACCGCAAACAAATTCCCCTGAAGCGCCGGGGCACCCCCGCCGAAATCGCCCGGGCCGTATTGTTTCTGGCTTCGGACGATGCCTCCTATATCACCGGCACAGCCTTGAATATTGATGGCGGGGTGGTTGCGCGGTGATGGAGAGTTATCGCTTGATGAAAACAAAGTTATACGGGACTGGTCGGAAATTGTCGGGTCTGTCATAGACCAAGGCCGATCATGGATTCAGGTGTCAGCGTTGCCGCCGGCCAAAAAATGCCGGTCTAATCGAAAAAAAACTTTGAAAAAGCGAATATCGAATATCGAATAATGAATGTCGAATGTCGAAGGAATGTATTCTGCTTGTCGTGAGCTTTTTGTCGAACGGTCTATTTTATAATAAGACTGAGCGAAGCGATTCCACCCTTCGACATTCGATATTCGATATTCTGCGGTTCTGCGGTTCGCTTTAAATGAAGTTTCATACAAGGTTTCAGGTGTCAGCAAATGACTAGTGCCAATTCCTCATATTCAACATCGCCTGGCCGGAACAGAAAAAATAATGAACGTCGAACATCCAACGTCGAACGTCCAATGAGAATCCGCTTTGCTCTGTCTTTAGGTTGAATCCTTCGCCCAGCATATCCCGTTGGGCCTCGTGCCTCATTTCATCGACGATGGTTCCCAGGTCGACCGGACCGTTGTTCCGGGCCAGCTCATAATTTACCGATCGTTGATAATAATGGCTGACATCCATCAGTGAGGAACCATAGACAATGCATAATTTTTAATCTGCTCGGCAATCGAGGCGTCGATGGTCTCCCTGATTCGTCGGGCAGCCTGGGTTTCAGAGATTCCCAGAGGGCCTGCAATCTGGTCCCTGATACCGGATTGAGCCCGGGACTGTTCCAGACTGCGGCGTCCCCCGGCGAAGTTATCCGGATTCAAATACCCCAGCAGCAGGTTGGCATCCGTGACGGTCGGCTTTTCGCCGCCCAACTCGTAGCACATGGGGCCGGGCAGTGCACCGGCACTTTCAGGTCCGACCATGATGGTACCGTTCTCAACGCTTGCCACCGATCCGCCGCCGCCGATGGACATGATTTCGGCGGCCGGCATGTCAATGGTTAAACCGTCCAGCGCGACGGTTTCCTGCATCCCGACCGCCGCAGCGCGTATGACGCTGATATCGGTGGCGGTACCGCCAATGTCCACATCTACTTTAATAGCCATGCAAACCTCCTTCACGTTGATATCTGTGGAATTTACCTGGTGTTGTGAAACGAAAAGCAAGATGGTGAGCCGCCCTTTAAATTGAATGCAGCAATTTTACTTAACGTTAAGTAGATGCCAAGAAAAATTTTTGGGTTTGCCAAAAAAACTTTCGAGCTTATACTCTGAGCCTGCAACTGTTCAGGGTTTAAAAATTTTTGTATTACCTTTTGTCATAGTCTAAATACTAAATATTCTTTTGACTTATTTATCTATATATCTTTAATTAAACTAATGATTAGCGGACTATGACTTTTTGCATCAGAGAACTGACGCACAACCTGGTAATCATGTCGATTCGATTAACAAGGAGGTAAATCCGCCATCGAACTGATGTTTTTCATCTTGCTGGGCGCCGGCGCTTATGTCGGCTGGAATATCGGTGCCAACGATACGGCCAACTGTATCGGTACAACGGTGGGCTGTGGCCTGATCTCTTTCAGACAAGCCGCTGTGCTGGTGGCCGTTTTTGCCATTATCGGCGCGATGCTCCAGGGCGAGCATGTCATGAAAACCATCAGCAAGGGTATCGTCAACACGGAGTTGGACTATCTGGCGGTGTGCGTCGCTTTGATCTGCTCCGGATTCTTTGTCACTCTGGCTACCTTTTATCGCATTCCCACGTCTACGTCCCAGGCCATTGTGGGCGGAGTGGTGGGAATCGGACTGGCGGTTGGCGCCGAGGTGAATTTTGCTAAATTCATACTGATCGCCGAAAGTTGGATTATATGTCCGATACTGGTCATGATCCTGGCTTTTGGTTTTATGCAGCTGGTCGTGTTGATTTTGCGCCGCTTTCAATCCCGCTCACTGATTTTCCAGCACGCTTTTGGATGGCTGGCCATTTTATCCGCCTGTTATGTTGCCTATTCCATGGGAGCCAACAATGCCGGCAACGCGGTCGGCCCCATCGCCAACCTCGGTATTTTCCCGCCTAAGCTGCTGTTGTTCATCGGCGGGGTGAGTATTGCCGTGGGAGCGATCACTTTCGGCAAAAAGGTCGCCGATACGGTTGGAAAAGGAATCACCCCCCTGGATATCCCGGGTGCCTTTGTGGCTCAGGTATCCTCAGCCTTCGGTATGCACTTATTTTCTTTATTCGGCATCCCGGTGTCCACCTCTTCCGCCGTAGTGGGGGCGGTGGTGGGTGTCGGACTGGTGAAAGGGGCCCGGGCCATCAGCAAAAAGACCATCGTCACCATTCTGGTCGGGTGGGGGCTGACACCCACGCTGGCAGGATCTTTTTCATTTTTATTATACAAGGCTATCAAAATTTTATGGGGCGGATAAGCGCATTTGATGGTATGATCAAGACTTGATGCTTTATGAACTTGATATAATGAATAGCATGTGTTAGACGCATTTTGACCAATTGACGGAACTTTATTTTGACAACCGCTATAGGTCATTATATTTAGAGGGAGACCCTATGCTACTGTTTAAAAAAGAAAAACAGGTCATCGAATATATGTTGAAGCACCTGGACCTGGTTGAAAACTCATTGAAAACCGGCATCGAAACCATTGAAAATTATCTCGAGGACAATATCAGCGAAGCCAAGGTATTGGCCCGCAAGGTCAGAAGCCTCGAATCAGAGGCCGATGTCGTGCGCTACGATATTCGCGACAAACTTTATTCGGGGGCCTACCTACCCCTGCTCAGGGAAGATATCTACAAGCTGATTGAAAGCATTGACAAGGTGGCCAACGCCGGTGAAGCCTGCTGCGACTTTTTTCTGAATCAACGCCCAACGATACCGGATGAATTGAAACCTGATTTTCTTGAGGTTGTCAAAGAATCCCTGGGGATTATCGACAACCTTAAACTGGCGGTGTTGTGCTACTTCAAAGGCGAGTGCAAAATCGAAACCGTCCGTGAGCACACCAAAGAGGTCGGGATGCAGGAATCACGGGTTGACAAACTCGAGTGGGACTTGACCAAGGCCATCCTGACGTCACCCATGGAACTTGCCCTGCAACTGCACTTAAGGCTTTGCCTGGAACATATTGTCGAAGTTTCCGACCGGGCCGAAGACGCCGGCGATCAACTGGAACTGGCGACGCTCAAGTCGATGGTGTGACAGTTTTAAATCGAACCCAAGGATGTAATATTTTGTGTTCCTTTAGCAATTTAGTTTGATTAAATTGATACTGTGTTAAAGGAGCGCTTCGCTCTATGAGCGTTGCACTTTAGGAGCGCTTCGCTTGAGGCAAAAAGGTCCACATCATATTCCTTCTAATTCTGCCAAAGCCTTAAACTCTTCCGGCGTATAGTCTATTTCCTCAATTATCGCTACGCTCCAGGAGCGGCCTGACGGCCTATAGGAGCGCTTCGCTTGAAGAGCGGCCTTCGGCCTTGATGAGCACACCAAAGGTGCTTGAAGTATAAGATGGATCAGCTCCAAGCTGCTATCTGATTTTTTGAAATTGATACTATCCTTATTTGCCTCAAGCGCAGCGCTCTTATAGGCCGAAGGCCGCTCCTCAAGCGCAGCGCTCCAATTTATCTACCGATAAATTTTGGTTTTCTTTTCTCCATAAAAGCGGTCACCGCTTCAACGACGTCTTCCGAGGGAAGGGCGGCGGTATTTTTTTGCGCTACATATTCCAGGCCGGAGTCAATGCCATGATCCCGGCTGTAAAGGATGACATCTTTAACTCCCTGTACGGTGAGCGGCGGGCAATCTGCAATCTGCGCTGCCAGCTCTGATGCCGCTGCATACAGGGCCTCGCGATTTTCACATACTCTGGTAAGCAATCCCATCTGCAGGGCTTCTGCGGCAGTAAAATCCCGGCCGGTCAAGGCCAACTCGCGAAACCAGCCCTGGCCGATAATATATGGCAGGCGCTGCAGGGTGCCCAGGTCGGCAATGATGCCCATGCGGGTTTCCCGGATGCTGAAAACAGCATCCTCCGTTGCCAGGCGGATATCACAGGCACTGATCAGGTCTACGCCTCCGCCGATACAATGGCTGTGGACTGCGGCAATCACAGGCTTGCGGCATTTTTCAATCGCGGTTAAACCGGCCTGGAGGGCCAGTATTTTGATGCGTGTATTTTCACGCTGATCGGCGCCTTCACCGCTCAGCAATGAAGCGGCTTCATTCAGATCGGTTCCGGCCGTAAAGCTTTTGCCTTCCGCCTTGATGACCACCGCCCGGACCGCGGGATCCTGGTCGAGTTGCGCCAGGTGGGCGGACAATTCTTCAAAAAATGCGGCTCCCATGACGTTGCGTTTGGCAGGGCGATTCAGGATTAACCAGGCAATGTGATCTTCGTGCTCTACTTTAAATTGGTCTGATTCACTCATAATCTTTTGGCCTCTCTTTCCCAGTAATCAGTTCACCGATCACTGTTCAGGATTTCATTCAAAAATTTCGTTTAGGTTAAAGCATACCTCTCCGGGTTGGACCAAAACCGGGCCCTCAGGGCTCGATTTCTTTATTTGGCCGGTATGCGGCGATATCAGCCTATTGATTTAACAATGCGCTCCCAATGTCTGACCATGTAAAGGGGGATTGATAGAATCCTATCGTAAAACGAAAGCTTTTGCATGGAAAAACGAATTCCGAGCGGACAGTAGGGGTGTTCTTTTAAAAATAGGTGCATGCTTTTTAGTGTTCCGGTTTTTCCGGACTTAACCTCCACCGGATAAACAGTTGATCCTGATGTTACGAGGTAGTCAACCTCGGCATTGCTGCTTTTTGCGTCCCTGGCCCAGAAATATATTTTTCGCTCCTCATACCAATCAGTTGCTGCAAGGCTCTCCTGCCCGACATACTGTTCTATGACACCACCCAAGTTTGCAGTCAAGAGATTGTCCTGAAACATCAATTCGGCGGCTAATCCGAGAGATCGTTGCATCAGGCCAACGTCAAGAAACAATATCTTGAATTTCTTTTCATTTGTTTGGGCGCCAAGAGGTACCCCATGTCCTGACGAATGTATCACCCGGTTCAAACACTGAGCTTCTTCCAAAAGCCGAAGGGCGTCTTTTAAATCACGTGACTGTGCATGCGGGTTGACGTGGGAATACTTATACCTCTCTCCAACCATACGCGGCGCTGATCTGAAAACATCTTTAAGGTACTTGTGTTTGGCAGTCGATGAGTATTTGGAAAAATCCGCCTGGTATGTCTTAAGGATAGATGTCTGAACCATGTTGATTTCTTCAGGAGAAATGTCTTTCAAATATTCTGAAACTACTCCCGGCATACCACCTATAATCAAGTACTTTCTAAGGAGTTTTACAAGTTCCTTGTCATACAGGGGATCGATGCCTGAGACAAGGTCTACGCCGGTCATGTATCGTCTGAGTTTTTCAAATCCCAGAGCACCTAGGAATTCATCAAATGAAAGCGGGCCCATAAAAAGAAAAGCTATGCGTCCCACAGGCATCCTGAAGTCTTTGCTCCTAAAGGCAAATTCTACGAGTGAGCCTGCTGCAACGACGTGCAGGTCAGGGACTTTTTCATAAAAATAGCGCAACGCTGCGATTGCCCGGGGACACTCTTGAATTTCATCAAGAAAAAGAAGGGTTTTCCCGACCGCTATCTTGGATCCGGACAGAACGGAAATCTTTTCTAAAATTTCCTTTACATCAAGAGATTGAAAACACATGGAAAACTCAGGCCGTTCTTCAAAATTCACCGTCACATGGTTTTCAAATGCGACTTTTGCGAATTCGATGATGGAATACGTTTTTCCCACCTGACGTGCTCCCCTTACCAGGAGAGGACGTCGAGAGCGGCTTTCTTTCCACTTGAGCAACTCCTGATCAATATCCCTTACTATGTTCATTGTCATTTTGTGCCTTTTTTTTCAAATATAGGATTTCGAGCAATAGTGGCGCATCAATCACTTATGTGTCATGCTCTGGGATCTGACCGCCTGCCTTGATTCCACAATACACAAACAGTCAATTATTGAAGATTATACACGGTTATTATTATCCAGTTTTGAATAAAATACAAGGTAAAAGTGTCAATATTTTATATTAAAGTGGCTAAACTATCTGTAATGTAAAGTCAAAGGGAATTGACGCCTACCCGTGGATGGAGTATGGTACCGCCTGCAATGATCTGCGGAATTCTTAATTCAAAATCGAAAACCTGGTCTCTGTCGGCCAGATCAGAAGCGGTCGGCTCTGCCCTTAGTCAAAACTGTTCAGGGTTCTCAGCCAGTGGCATATCAGTAAAAATCGAATTCTGAATCCTGATCTTCAGCGGGTCGATTCCGGTTGCTGACACACTCCAAGAGATTACACGAAGTTAAAAGTGAACCGAAATTATTGAAAGCATAATTGATATTGCCCAAAAAACAACTACCTAAATTGAAATCAGAATCCATCTTCGGTGCCTTTTATGCCGGTTCGGCTTTTCTTATCTGGGGTCTGGGGGTCATATACTGGAAAGCGCTCCGTGACGTTCCTGCGCTGGAAATCATTGGGCATCGGGTGGTTTGGGCTTTTTTAATTCTTTTAATCGCTATCGTTATTGGCCGTTTCCGGCATGAATTTGTCAGTGCCCTGAAAGATCTGCGAGTCCTCATGACGCTTTTTCTGACAGCCGTTATTCTGGCAGGAAATTGGTTGCTGTATGTCTGGGCCATAAACAACAATTACGTCCTCCAGGGCAGCCTGGGATATTACATCAATCCCCTGGTGAACGTCGTCTTCGGGGTGCTGTTTCTGCGGGAACGCCTGCGGCCGGCCCAGATCGCCGCGGTGCTGCTGGCCGGTTCGGGGGTGATATACCTGACCTTTTCATATGGTGAATTTCCCTGGATCGCGCTGGCCCTGGCCTCATCCTTCGGGATATACGGCCTGATCCGGAAAGTGGCGCCGGTCGGCCCGTTGGTGGGTCTCGGTGTCGAGGTCATGCTCATGACAGTGCCGGCCGCAATTTTTCTCATTTATCTTGGGGCTAAAGGAAGCGGGGCATTTCTGCGCGGCGACGTCAGCATCGATTTACTTCTCCTGGGGACCTCGGTGCTCACCGTGGTTCCATTAACGTGTTTCACGGCGGGCGCCCGGCGCATCAACCTCTCCACGCTTGGTTTGCTGCAGTATATTGCTCCGACTCTCATGTTTTTGCTGGCGGTTTTTTACTACCGGGAGCCTTTCTCAATGGCCCAGGTCTGGACTTTTATCATGATCTGGGCGGCTCTGATTATTTATTCGACAGATTTGGTACTCTATTACCGGCGGCAATGAAACAGCCGGCGTTCGGCGTTCGGCGCAAGGCATTCAGGGATGTCGTCCACACAGCCGGCATTCGGCATTCGGCGCAAAGCATTCGGAGATATCGCCCATGGAAACGTTGTTTTTTTGTTTTTAATCTGGCCTTTGTTTTTCGCAACGGTTCTTTAACGGCATCGCCGCTGACCACCCCCTAAACTCCTTATTAACCCACCGCCAACCAACTCCGGCCGTCGTCCCAATGTCACCCCTTGTTGGACATATCATTGATAATTTCTCTGTCAGTAAATATCTTGACCAAAATATGAAAGAGAAAAATCGATGTCCTGCCATTCTCGTATAACCTTGCCCATTAAGGCAGAGTGAGCCGACCAAAGGTTGTGACTCAATGCCTGAATATCCTGGACCAATTGAACACAATCGTCTGAAACATCAGAGTTAAAGAAATCAAATTGATTACCGATATTAACAAGGTGGGGTCAATGCAATTGATGTGTCTTTATTTTTGCAAAGCAATTGGTTCACGGGGAACATCACTATTTATCAAAATAACTCTACATCAAAAGAGGTGGCTTGAATGGCTTATTTAAAAAGCAACGTCAAGAAAAGCGGTATTGGCATTTTATTAGTTCTAATGCTAGCCTTAATGCTGTTCCCCGGAACGGGAAAAGCTGAATTACCGAAACCGGACTGGGTTGTTGGTCCGGCAGTCGTTGACCTGGGAGACAATCTTGCTGAACTCTCGATTACCGATGGATATATATATGCCGGAGCCGAAGACACTAAAAACATTATGGAATACATGGGCAATCCGCTTTCGAACCATGAAATTGGCTATATTGCCCCGAATAGTGAAACGGCGAATTGGTTCATCGTCTTCGAATATTTACCCATTGGTTATGTTAAAGATGATGAAAAAGACGATATTGATTCCGAAGCAATTCTGGAATCCATGATTCGGGGTACTGAAAATGCCAATAAAATCAGGGAAAAAAACGGATTTGCGCCACTGACGATAGCCGGATGGCACAGCGAACCCTATTACGATGCAGATACGAACAATTTAACGTGGACTTTACTGGCGGAACAGGGCGGCACTGAACTCGTAAATCACAATGTCAGAATACTTGGACGCCATGGTTACATATCTCTTGTTCTGGTCGCGGATGTACCGACGCTGAATGCCTATCGCGGTGAACTGGATGAAATTGTTTCCAATGTGGTTTACAAAGAGGGTAAAAGCTATGCCGAATTCGTGCAGGGCGACAAGATCGCCAAATATGGTCTGACTGCCCTTATTGCCGGCGGTGCAGCCGCGACGGCTGCCAAATTGGGTCTGTTCAAGTTCCTCGCAAAATTCTGGAAAATTGCCTTGATTGCTGTAATTGGTTTTTTTGCCGCTTTAAAGAATAAAATATTATCGTTATTCAGCGGCAAGAAAAACAGTGCGTCTTCCGGAAATCTAAATTCGGGGCCGCCGGCCAATGTTCAACCCAATCGTCCCAATCAAGATACCGATTTTCCGGATGCCCAGTAAACAGCACAATGCGCTATGTACTAGAAGTAATATTCCCATACGTCATCTTCCTGTATGCCTGTGATTGCATATCGTATTTGGAATCGAATCATATTCTACTGACATCGTGGTTCGGAAAAAAGTTTCAAATCAAAAGATCCGGATTTTGCCTGGCTGGTGTACTACCGGCCAGCCGGGCGATTGTCACTCATAATCTTCCAATTCACTGCACGCCGGAAGGCGTTTATGTGGCCTCCAATCAGTCCTCCGGCGGAGGCGGAATCACCAATTCCGGTGATGTTGAATTCATCGCATATGAAGAAGTGGCCTGCGTTGAAGCCGAAGGCAAAAATATCAAGATAAATGAGATTCACACGATAAAAGCACCTTCGTCTGCTGTTGCGAAGTATCAGATCGACGTGATAAAAGAATTGAAAGACAGCAGCCGATCCTTGCGCACGGAGAAGATAGGCGCCTGGCTGCAGGGTTCTTTTGACTTGAAGGCGCTAAAAAAAACCAGTTCCTCCCATTCACGGGCTTTTTCCATCATAGGATTTCTTAGCACTAATCTTTTTTTAGTCGTTTTTCTGGTTGTGCCGTCCGTCCTCTACACAGACCTGGCCAAATATGCGAATCTTGATGTGCTATTGATATGCATCGCTTTTATCTACATCATGTTGCTGACCACGGTCGTATTTACGGTCAGGCGAAGCTACAAATCCGATCAGGACGCCAGTGTTAATACCCTGTTATCTCTTATATTCTCACCGGTTAATGCGGTGCACGCCATCAGCTATCTGACCCGAAATCTTTATTTCAAATTCAATTATCTGGCACTTGCCGCCTATTTTCTGCCCGGCCACAGGTTCAAGGATTTCATTCGCAAAGAATTACTCCTCATGGATCATTGGGCGGGTCAGAACGACCGGCAGGATTGGCAGGACCTGTGGAAGTTCAAAAAAGATTTGGCCTACAGCCTGCTGGATGCTCGCGGTTTAACCCCGGATGAGCTGGCGGCCGCACCGGTAAAGCAGGATGTATCCGCACTATTGTATTGCCCGTATTGCCTCACCGAATACAGCAAAAAGCGCCATAACTGTATCGACTGCAATGTGACGCTCAAAGAATTTGAAGTCGACCAGCATCTCTCAGTACTGTGAATCAAGCTCGCCAATGAGCCGCCGATTAATTCCCTGATTTGAAGTCGATCAAACCCTTTCTGTACGAACATCTCTTTTTTTCGCCGGCATCTAAACCGATCAACTTTGCCAGATAATTGGACTATTCTGCCGGAACCGTTTTATAGGGAATCTTAAAAAACGTCGCGTACAGCACGGGCACGAAAACCAGGGTCAGCACCGTCGCAAATCCCAAACCGAACATAATGGTTACGGCCATGGCCACAAAGAAATCGTCCTGCAGCAGCGGGATCATGCCCATGATGGTGGTCAAGGCCGCCATGCAGACCGGCATCATACGGCTGACCCCCGAATCCACCACCGCCTGGAAGCGTTCCTTGCCCTCGCGGATCTCCAGATCGATCTGGTCGATCAATACGATGGCGTTTTTGATCAACATGCCCGACAGGCTCATGACCCCCAGCAGGGCCATAAAACCGAAGGGCTGGTTAAAGATCAAGAGGCCGGCCGTGACGCCGATGATCGCCAGGGGCACTGTCAGCCAGATGATCAACGGCTGGCGGAAGGCGTTGAAGAGAAATATCACCACCAGGATCATCATGCCGAAGTAAATCGGAATCGAGGCCGCCAGCTGGGTGATGGCATCAGCCGAATCTTCGGCTTCACCCGACCAGGCAATGAAGTAGCCCGGTTTGTTTTTGAGCGGAACGATATCATCGTATTTGATCGGGATGGTGCCGGCCGTGAAATTTTGGACGTCCGTTTTGACGGATCTTCCCAAATAGGTTGCCGCATCGACACCCAGGGTCTGTTCGATTTTGGGTTTGACACGGTTGAGAACCTCGGAAGGCAACCCGTAGCGGGCGTCGGCATGGACTTTGATCATGGGACGGCGATTGTACCGCGACAGGCGGTTGTCTTCATTGGCGGTGACCAAGTGATCGACCACCTGCAGAAACGGTATTTTTTCACGGGTAATCGGACTGATGACCGGGACGTCGACCATGTCCTCGACCGTCTCGCGATCGGTTACCGGTGCGCGCGCATAAATCGGGATCAGTTCAATACCTTCCCGGTAGACACCGGCCAGCGTCCCGGTGTAATTGGTCTGCAGCCGTTCCGAGATCATGCGGCGGTCGATTCCCACCCGGCGCGCCCGGCTTTCTGCCAGGATCGGCCTCACGGTTTTGACTTTTGGCCCCCACTCATCCCGCACGGCTTTGGAGTCCGGATCCCCCTCAATAATAGCTTTGGTTTTATCCGCCATGCGGCGCAATTCAACCGGATCGGGTCCGTTGATGCGCAGTTGGATTTTGCCGCCGGCGCCCGGGCCCAGGTTGAATTTTTTGGCATTGATTACTGCGTCCGGGAACATGCCTTCCAGGTCGCTTTGAACCGTCTGGAAAATCTGATTGATAATTTCGTAGTCTTTGACCGAAACCAGGATAATGCTATAGTGGGAACCGATATCAATCGGCACGTTATAAGTGACCAGAAATCGGGGGTGTCCGGCGCCGATGGCGGCAGCGGTCATGGTGACGCCGTCAATTTTATCGAGATATTCTTCTATCTTGGCGATTTTCTGCTGGGTTTCCCGGATATGTATGCCTTCCCGGAATTGCATTTCCACCATGAACTGCGGCCGGGTGGAAGGGGGAAAAAACAGGTTGTCCAGATACCCGAACCCGAAAATCGATAGGGCAAACAAACCAACGACGGCGCCGATAGTCATCCAACGAAAACGGATGGCGGCCGTCAGTCCGCTGCGATACAGCTGGTACAATTTGCCCGCGTAGGGATCGGCCTTTTTGTCATCATTCTTTTGCGGGCTTCCGGTTTTTAGGAAAGTTTTGGCGATCAGCGGCGTCGAGGTGACCGCCGTCAGCCAGCTCAGGGACAAAGAAATCAATATCACATAGAACAGGGCCCGGCAGAATTCACCGGTGTTATTGTTCATCCCGCCGATGGAGGCAAAGGCCAAAATCGCGACCGCCGTGGCGCCCAGCAATGGTATGGAGTTTTGGCCCACCACCTCCTTGGCCGCCTGCAAGCCGTCCATCCCCTGTTCCATGCGGACCTTCATGCCGTCGACCACTACGATGGCGTTGTCCACCAGCATCCCCAGGGCAATGATCAGCGCCCCCAGCGAGATTCGCTCCAGGGTGATTTCGTAATATCCCATGACCACAAATGTCGCCGCAATGGTCAGGGTCAGGATGAATCCAATGATCAAGCCGGCCCGCAGGCCCATGAAAAAAAGCAGCACGATAATCACGATCACCACCGCCTCGATCAGATTGACGACAAAGCCGTTGATGGCTTTGACCACGCTTTCAGCCTGGTTGGATATAATCGCTACGTCCATGCCCCAGGGAATCTGGGGCAGCAGCTCATAAAAGCGCTTTTCTACCGCCTGGCCCATCTCGACCACATTGCCGCCCATAACGGTGGAGATGGCAATACCCAGGGCCGGCTGGCCGTTGATGCGCAGGAGATTTCGCGGCGGATCGATATAATCCCGTTTGATGGTTGCGATATCTTTGAGGTAGATCAAGCGACCACCCTGGCTGCCGATGAGCAGGTCGCCGAAGTCCTTTTCGGATTTGAAAACGCCGCTGGGAAAAATCGGCATGTATTCGCTGCCGATCTTAATCCGGCCGGCATCGGCCGGCAGGTTTTTAACCTGCAGGGCTTCAAATATTTCCTTGACGGTTATGCCAAGCGCGGCGATCTTGGCTTTGGCAAGTTCGACGTAGATGGCCTCCTGCTGTTCGCCGAAAAATACGATTTTTTTGACATCGGTGACCGTGGTCAGTTCACGTTTGAGCAACTCGGCTACTTTTTTCATTTCGGCATAGGTAAACCCCGCGCCGGTCAGTGCAAAGTAGACACCGTAAGTATCGCCGAAGTCATCATTGATCACGGAAGGTCCGGCACCCGGGGGCAGCTGCTTCTGGTAGTCGTTGACCTTGCGCCTGAGCTCATCCCAGACCTGGGGCAGCCGGGCCATATCGTACTCATCTTTTATGACCACCTTTACGGTTGACAGCCCCCGTTCGGAGTAGGATTCCACCCGCTTTAGCTGCCCTAGTTCCTGGACCGCTTTTTCGATTTTTTCGGTAACTTCAAACTCCACCTCCCGGGGTGAGGCTCCCGGAAAGGGCGTGACGACCACGGCTTCCTTGATGGCAAATTCAGGATCTTCCAGCCGGGGCAGTTCTTGATAGGCCAGGTATCCCACCACCAGCAACAAAATGGTCATGGTCCAGGTGATCGTACTTTTCTTGATAGAGATTTCGGCAAGGTTCATGGAATTGTTTTCCTAATTCAAGTGTTCTATACTCGATCAAAACAAAGGTGCTGTTTGATACCCGTGTGTGGAAAATCCCAAATTACAAGCACCAAATTACAAATAAATCTCAAAATCCAATACTCAATGTCCAAAACAGGTTTGGGATTTCGAATTTCGGTCATTGGAATTTATTTGAGATTTGTTATTTGGAATTTTAGATATTCATGTCACCGGAGCCTTTCTGCAATACAGATTAACATCCGGTTCATCGTATTGTGGACCGCATTACCTATTGTTGTTCCCAAAAGCGGACCTTCATGCCTTCCTTAAGCTTGCGGACGCCTGCCACGGCAATCTTTTCGCCGCCTTTGAGCCCTTCGAGGACGGTTATGTCTTCCGATCCCGTGATCGAGCCGACCTTGACCTCTCGCTGGTGGGCCGTCATATTCTCGGGGTCGATTTCCCACACGAAACTGGTACCGTCAGGTTCGGCCACTACCGCAATGGCCGGGATCCTGATCGAGGAATCAGAAACAGCCGAACTGCCTACATCAAAGGTGACCCGGGCTGTCATTCCGGGAAAAATATTGAGGTCTTCGGGCTGGGGCATTTGCAGAACGACCTGGTACGTCTGGGTGGCGGCATCGGCCCGGGTGGCCCATTCTTTGAGAGATAGCTCAAACTGCTTGCCCGGGGCAGTGGGAAATTGAGCAAGCGCCTTGATTTTATCATCCTCAGTATCCTGGGCCACGGCAACAACATTTTCCGGTACATCGACCAACAGCTCAACATGGTTTATGTCCTCGAGCGCCAGAACCGGCTGTTTGGGTTTGACGTCCTGGAAATTGTCCACGTATCGCTGGGCGATCAAGCCGGTGAACGGCGCTTCTAGGCGGGTGTAACTCAATTGGTTTTCAGCGTCCTGCACGGCTGCTTTCAACGCTCTGATACGGCCCTGCATGGCATTGACCCCTTCGCGCTTGCGATCGATATCCGTTCCACTCACCGCGCCAGGGTCCTGTTTTTGGATTCTTTTGACGCGTTCGTATTCGGCGTTGGCCAGATCCAGGGATGCCACGGCCTCCTTGAGACGACCCTGCACGCGACGGAGTCTGGTTTCAAAGTCCTTAGGATCGATGCGGGCCAGCAAGTCACCTTGCTTGACCTCCTGGCCTTCCCGGCCCTCGATGGGCAATTCGATCAGGCGGCCGCCCACTTCCTTAAAGGCCAATTCCACCCGTTGGGAGGCCCGGACCGTGCCCGGCAGCCTCAAACCGGAGATGGCGGTACCCGCCTCAATCGTGGTTGTTTTGACCGGTCGGATGACTTCCCTGGGGGCTTCTTCCGCTTTTTTGCCACAGGCTGTCAGTATCAACAATGACATGACAATCACAAATAATGCTGATTGCAGCAAGGGCCGAGTTGTTTGGTTCCAGGCGAAACATTCAGGTAATTTCATTTTTTACCTCACGTTCAAGTAAGATTATTCAGCTGAATTAAAAATGCCGGCGCAGAATACGTCCGAAGATTATTTTTAATAATAATCTTTTTACCCAATGTTTCAAGTATTGAATTTAGCCCGCTGTTTTACTGTGAACTCCTAATAGAGAAGATTCGGAGTGGTGAGGGGACGGCTTTAATATAATTCCGGTCGCCGATTCGGTAGAAAATATCGCATCCGGTGGCCTCGAACCGCATCCAATGCAGCGGCGTTCAAATCCACAACCATGATCCCATCTGTTGCGCTGATCCTTTTATTGATAATTTGGCCGGATGGATCAAGTGCTACCGCTAACCCGGGAAACTGCAGGCCTTTCTGGTTGTCGCCGTTTTGATTGCAGGCAACGATAAAAACACCGTTGTCAAAGGCTCTGGCAGTCAGGTGACGCAACCAGGACGTCAATTTTGTTGCCGGGGTTCCACGGGGCGAGGCATGGGGCATGAAGATAATATCGGCGCCGTCCAGCGCCATACGGGTGGCAAGTTCGGGAAAATGGACATCAAAGCAGAGTTGAATTCCAAAATTAACATCTTCTATCCGGAATACCGGGATTGCATTGCCAGCCGAAAATATTTCGCGTTCCGGCGGCGCGATGTGAACTTTGCGATATCTGCCTGAAATCTCATGGGGTGTGACAATCAGATGACTGGCATAAATACCGTCCGTTTTATCTTTTTCGGCCATGCCGGCCAGAATAACGATTTGAGACTCCTGTGCCATCTGTTGCAGTCGGCGGCTGATGGGGCCCGGAATTGTTTCGGCGGCGTCCCCGAGCGCTGCGCGGGTGCTGTACCCGGTGACATTTAACTCGGGAAAACAAATCAGCTGCGCACCCTGCTTTTCAGCCGATTGCACCAAAGGGACCATTCGGTCCAGGTTATCCTGCGGCCGGTTGACGGTCGAGTTGAATACTGCGGCAGCGATGCGGATATCTTGCATGTTACTGGATGCTGGATTCTGGTTACTGGATGCTTGATACTGGTTAATCGATACTGGTTACTGGATTCTGGTTGTCGGTCTCCGGCTGCTGGATCTTGGTAATGGGTGCTTAGGGCAAGGTACATGGATCATAGAGCATGGCGTTACCAGAGAACTCAAAAAAGCACGCCGTGCGCTCTGCGCTCAGCCCTGCGCCCGCCAATCCGCAATCCGAAATCTAAAATCCGCAATCGAGAATCCTCGTCACACATCAAACTGGGCCTTGATTTTAAACACCTTTGTGGCCGGCAGATTCAAAATATCATTGACGCCGGATTCCTCGGTGATTTTTTTCAAGTTAGCCTCGATTTCATCCATCGAAGGGGAAATAAAGGTGAACCAGACATTGTACCGGTTATCGCGCTGGTAATTGTGGGTAACACCGGGATATCGGTTGACGATCGCGGCAAATTTCTCGATTTTGTCGGCTGGAACCCTGGCCGCGCACAGGGTGCTGACAAATCCTAATTTCCCCGGAACGAAATTTCCGCCGATGCGGCGGATAATCCCATTTTTTTTCAAACACGCCACCCGGTCCAGTACCTCTTTTTCGGTTAAGTTCAATTCCTCGGCCACCGCGAGGTAGGGACGCGAGGTAATCGGGAAATCCGATTGAATACGATTCACTATGGCTTTATCGATGTCATCCAGATTCGGCATGGCAAATCCTTGTCAATTCAGTATGATGGTTTTTCGTAGCATCTGGCAAATAGGAGTTATTCTATCAATACATGCCGAATGAGCGCTGCGCTTGAGGTGAGCGCTTCGCTTGAAGTGAGCGCTGCGCTTGAGATGAGCGCTTCGCTTTAGGAGCGTTTCACTTGAGGAGCGCTGCGCTTTAGGCAATATTGGACTAAATCATATTTTAACTTTACGCTTTCAGTCCACCAAAAAAAGGCGGATCTGCGACTTTGAAACCTGACCAGACTATCTCCAATCTCAAGCACCGAAGGTGCGCTCCTTAAGGCCGAAGGCCGCTCATCAAGCGCAGCGCTCGTCAAGTGAAACGCTCTTCAATCCGCCGCAGGCGGAACTCCTCAAGCGGAGCGCTCTTTTTTTGCGCTTTGCTCATACGATATGCTCGTCCATAAGTTTAACATACAATTTCCGGCTACGCGGCCCGTCAAATTCGCAAAAAAATATCCCCTGCCAGGTGCCAAGTACCAATTTGTTATTTTCAATGGCGATCAGTTCTGATGACCCGACGAGAGTCGTTTTGATATGTGCAGCCGAGTTTCCTTCGTAATGGCGGTAGCCGGCCTCCCATGGGATAATCTGGTTTAAAATCATCTGGATATCAGATTTTACGCTGGGGTCGGCGCTTTCGTTGATGGTGATCGCGGCGGTGGTGTGCGGCACAAACAGCATGCAAAGGCCCTGATCAATTCCCGATTTATGGACCAGACTGTTTATGTCGGATGTCATATCAACCATTTCAGTTGTTTCGCGGGTTTTTACAGATAAGATCATAACGCCTCCGGCCGGTTCAGCGGTTCAAGGTTCAGAGGTTCAGGTTCGAAAGTTCAGGTTCGAAGGTTCAGGGTTCAGAGGTTTAGGGTCAAGGTTAATCCTTGCCTATAAACATGATTCCCTGTTGCAACATTTTTAAGGTTCACATAAGCACCGCCGTTGGCCGCTAGCGGCAAGTCTGATCGGAAAAGAAACTAATGAACGTCGAACATCGAACGTCCAACATCGAACATCGAATAATGTATTCTGCCTGTCGTGAGTTTTTTGTCGAACGGTCTGTTCTAAAACTGCTGAGCGAAGCGATTCCACTCGGCCTCCGGCGGATCAATCGACATTCGTCATTTCATGAAGTTTAACACGAGATCCTATCCGACACTATCTCAAATAATACCCGTGATCCACAACCTTTGAACCCTGAACCCTGAACCTTGGAACCTCCCAAAACAAAAAAAGGCCCTGCTCATTGCGCAGGGCCTTTTTTTAAACTGATTTATCAGTCACGATCGGTTAATTAGACGCATCCGGTGGGTTTCGGAAGTCCAGCCATTTTACAGGCGCCCTTGCCCGGACCTGACGGGAAAAGCTCGTAAATGTGTTTCAGTTTGAAGCCGGTCACTTTTGAGAGAACACGTACCATTGGGGCAATTCCGTTTTTCTCGTAATAATCCCGCAGGACATCGATTACCTTCTGGTGTTCGTCATTAAGCTCATCGATACCTTCTTCTTTTTTGACCCACTGTACCCATTCCTGGCACCAGTTGTCATAAGAATCGATAAACCCGTCCTCGTCGACCGTGAATGTTTTACCCATAAACTCTACACTTGGCATTTAATCTTCCTCCTTAATAATATTTTATGATTTTCCTATTCGGCGCGCAGCCTGTTATACTTCATTGCAGTCTTTATCAAAAAAATACTTTTACCTTAATGAAATATTAATGTCAATATTAAATATGAGATATATTTCGTTAATACTCCCTCGGCGTTTTGTTCAATTGTTCAAGCGTGAAAACCGGGCCGTCCTTGCAAACAAATTCCTGGCCGATGTTGCATCGGCCGCACATGCCGATACCGCATTTCATACGATTTTCAAGGGACATGATAATTTTGTCATGTGAATAGCCCAGTTTATCCAAAACCGGCTGGGTAAACTTTATCATAATCGGCGGCCCGCAGATAATTGCGTAAGTATCATCGTCGGCCGGCGGCGCCTTCTGTTCCGTGATGGTCGGCACGAAGCCGGTGTTGTATTTCCAATTTGGATCGTCGGTTCCATCTACCGTGATGTGCATATTGATGTCGTCGCGCTGCTCCCATTCGGACAACTCATCCCGGTACAGGAGCATCCCGGGGGTTCTGGCGCCATAGATCACATGGATGTCTTTGAATTTTGGCCGATTGGCGGGATCCAGCATGTAAATAATGGAGGAGCGCAGGGTGGTAAAGGCGAATCCGCCGCCGATAATCACCAGGTTTTTGCCCTCCAGGTTTTCCCAGGGGTACCAATTGCCCATGGGACCCCGAATGCCCATGACGTCACCAACATTCATGGAGTGCAGAAAAGATGATACCAGCCCGACCTTGTTGACGGTAAACATGACAAATCCGGCTTCGGTAGGAGAAGATGCGATTCCAATGGGGATTTCGCCTTTGCCGGTTACGGAAAGCTCCGCAAATTGGCCGGCCTTGTAATCGAATTTTTCCTCATCCCCGGAATTTAGAAAAACGAATTTAAATGTTTTTAAATTTTTATCTTCGGTCTCGATGTTGATATCATCGATGCGAACCGGATAAGGTAAATATGGATTTTGCACTTTAACCCCCCGTTGATATTGAAGAATGAAAATTGAATATTGAATATTTGATGAAGTCGCTGCGCTCCATCAATTTTATACAAAACATTCTAAAATCGATAGGATTCCTTAATTATTCATTATTCAATTTTAAATATTCATTTCATTACGCGGCGCAGGTGTCCTGGCCGGAGCCGTAGTTGTTCATCAATTCGCAGACCCGGCGGATATCAATGTTGACGGGACATGAGCGAATGCAGCGCCCGCATCCGACACATTGTATTCCGGTATCGTATTTGTCGACATAATATTTTAATTTGTGCATGAATCGCTGGCGCACCCGGTGCAGTTTGGTTCCCCGGGGATTGTGCCCGGTGCCATGGATGGTAAACAACGGAAACATGCAGCTGTCCCAGTTGCGCATGCGCCGGCCGGACTTGCCACTATTTTCATCCTGAATGTCAAAACACCAGCAGGTGGGACACACGAAAGTACAGGTGCCGCAGTTGATGCATGAAAAAGATACCTCTTCCCAGAACGGCGCATGGTAAAGATCGACCGTGTCGACCTGTTTTAATCTATCGGTGGAGACGGAAGTCGATATTTTCGATTCCGCCGCCTGCTGCAGTGTTTCCAACTGCTCTGCGGCGTCATCACCGGCGGCCGCATCCCAGCCGGCGGCCTGGAGCAGCTTTTCGCCTTTGTCCGTGAGAACTTTTGCCAGGTAGTCATCGCCGGTGTCGATCAGCAGGACATCGAGCCCCTCCTCGTGAAACGGTCCGCAACCGGCCGTGGTGCAAAAACAGCTGCTGCAAGGCGAATCACACGCCAGGCCTACCATGGTAGTGGCCTCGCGGGCCTTGATCCAATAGGGGTCTTTGTACTCAGGCGTATCGAAGTTGTGTGCGACCAGCTCAAAGGCTTTGGCGTCGCAGGGCCTGATGCCGAGAATTGCCCGGGGTGAATAATCCGCAGCGGCTTCCCGCATGACATGATGATCATCGCGGGTTTCATCGAGCGAGTATTCAAGCAGCGTTTCGGACTGGGGATAAATAATCGATTTAGGCGAAAGGCGCGTGTTCAGACAACTAAAATCCGGCGCCTGGCCCTGGGCGAGTTCCGTAAAATTATGAAACTCAGCATCTTTAACCGGGCCGAACAATCTGTAGGCGCTTGATAAGCCGCCAAGCCCTTCTTCCCACTTTTCTTTTTCAATTTTTACTATTTTCATGGTAAATCCTTGCATTAAGGAATTTAGGGATTAAGGGATTTAGGAATTTTAGGATTGAGGTCCATTCAATTTGTAGCTAGCCTGATCAAATTTCTCAATTCCCAAATTTCTGAATTCCTCAATTTTTATTTTATAAAATCGTCCGGATCCCCCGGTTGATAAGTATCCAACGGGGGACGCACTTCCAGGGACATACCGGCTTCCCACTGGAACAAATCGAAGCAGTCTTTTTCCAGTTTCTTGGTCAGGGTCCGCATGTTGATTCCCACCGGGCACGCCCGCTCGCAGGCACCGCAGTCCGTGCAGCGGCCGGCACAGTGATAGGCCCGCAGGAAATGAAAGGTCTTGATGTCCGTCTCGTCCTGACTTTTGCCCACCCACTGGGGCCTGGATTCATCTACAAAGCATGTCGGGCAGTAGCACAGCGGACAGGCGTTGCGGCAGGCATAACAGCGGATGCAGTTGGCGAAAAGATCTTCAAAATATTGGGTTTTTTCTGCGGGTGACAGCGACTCGATCCGGCTGACATCCGCGTAGCGGTCGACGTCCTGTTGCTCGTCGACCATTTCGCCCACCAGTTCATCGTACTCGACCGGATTGCGGTGGATGCACAGGGCACAGTTTTGCTGAAGCACATCTTTTTTATTCAGCAACTTTTCAAAGCCATGTCCCTTGACGGTGATGTTGTTTTCATCTTCGATGACTTCCAGGATTTCGCCGTCGAACATGGAGTTGATCTTGCGCTTATCGATCATGCCTTTGCAGGGGACGCCGATGATGACCAACTGCTCCCGTTTAATCTTGTTTTCGATAATGTGGGTGACGATGTTGCGGGAGTCGCAGCCTTTGGCAATGATGCCGATTTTTTCGGTGCGATTGGTCAAGTAGTTGGCCAGATTGATCCCGCAATTGCTGTCCCATACCAGGTTCTGCAAATCTTCCGGGGTCCTGGCGAAATAGGGTTCGTTCATCATCGGCAGGGTGCCCTGGCGAAAACCAATGATTACATCCACTTTGCACTCTTGGAGCAGCCTGGCGGAAATATCCCTTATTTTTTCAGTATAACTTGTCATGTTAAGCAACCTCAGCCTTTGCTTTTAAGAAAGATTGATTTGGTCCGAGGGCCTTTATTTTTTCGGTGACGTCCCTGACAACGTCCACAAACTTGGTGGATTCTGCCGACGAGATCCAGGAGAACTGGAGGCGGCCGGGTTCGGTTCCCATGTGTTCCATCAGATTTTGAAACAAAGCGAATTTGCGACGGGCGTAGTAATTACCTTCCAGGTAATGGCACTCGCCGGGATGTCACCCGGACACCCAGACGCCGTCTGCTCCTTCGCGCAGGGCGGCCAGAAAGAATTTGGGACTCATCCGACCGGTGCAGGGGATCCGGATCACCCGGATATTGGGCGGATATTCCATCCGGCCGACACCGGCCAGATCGGCCGCGCCATAGCTGCACCAGTTGCACAAAAAAGCCACAATTTTTGGTTCCCAATCAGACATAAAAATTATCTCCTTCGTGTCGTGTTGCGGGTTGCGCGGTTCGGGTTGCGAGTTTCGCGTTACGGGTTGCGAGTTGCGCGGTCCGTGTTGCGCGTTACGCGTTTCGGGTTGCGTATGCAATACCGCAAATTATCCCGCTTACTTCCATTTTTTTTCGACGTATTGAATATATTTATTAATTTTTCTCCCTAATTCGTCGTATTTTTTAAGAAAGAAATTTAGTTCATTGATGTCTATATCATGCGTATCTTTTATAAAATTCAAGTGCACAATGGTTTCATCGCATGAGGCATGCGAGTAAGTCAAAAATTTTATATAATCCGCTTTATATTTTCTGCGTCCAAAACCCTCCACTATACAGGATGTGATACCCTTTGAAGACTTTCTGACTTGCCTTCCTTCCTCCCACTGTTCATATTGGGGGAGCTTAAATGAGAACTTATGAATCTTTACAGCTAAATCATAGGAAATCTGATAAATTTCCAAGTCTTTCCAGCTACTCATAGTTTCTCAATTCTCACTCACATCCCGAATCCCGCGCCCCGCACGTCGTACCCCGCAACGCGAACCCCGCACCCCGTAACGCGAACCCCGCACCCCGTAACTCGAACCCCGCACCCCGTAACTCGAACCCCGCACCCCGTAACTCGAACCCCGTACCCCGTAACTCGAACCCCGTACCCCGTTATCCCGCCTCTCTCAAAGAAAAGATCTGTGAAAAGATCTGATCATTGTCAAAGCCTTTCAGGTGAATGGCGCCGGAGCGGCAGGAAGCCACGCACAAGCCGCAGCCTTTGCACAATACCGGATTTATCTGAGCCCTGCCGGCCCAGGGGCCTTCTTCGGTGAACGACGGCGCGTTATAGGGGCAAACCGATACACAAACACCACACTCGCTGCAGACCGATGGATCGGTCTCGGCGATCGTGCCACTGGTAAAAATGGTTTCACGGGCCAGTAATGTGATGGCCCGGGAGGCCGCCGCCTGACCCTGGGCGATGGATTCGTCGATGGGCTTGGGATAGTGTGCCAGGCCGCAGAGAAACACCCCGTCCGTGGCAAACTCCGAGGGCCCGAGTTTGGCATGGCGTTCGACGAAAAATCCGTCCGTGTTGACCGGGACTTTGAAAAAATTGGCCAGCGTGTCATCCCGATTGGGGATAATCGCCGAGGCCAGCGTCACCAGGCCGGTTTCAATTTCCACCGGACGGCCGATGACATGATCTACGACCTTGACCAGGACCTTGCCGTCTTTTATGTCGACCACGGGCTTATTGTCAAGGGTGTAGCGGATGAAAATGACCCCCGCTTCCCGGGCTTCGCGGTAGAGATACTCGCGTTCACCGTAGGTCCGCAGATCGCGGTACAGTATGAAGACGTTCATGTCCGGATTCAGACGTTTGAGGGTCAGGGCGTTATCCACCGAATGGGTGCAGCAAACCCTGGAGCAATACATCCGCTCGGGTTCGCGTGAACCGACGCACTGGATAAAGACGGCGGTGTCGATTTCTTTCAGAGACCCATTGTCATCCTTGAATTTGCGATCGAGTTCCAGGGCTGTGAGGATTCTGGGATCCTGACCGTAGTTGTATTCACTCGGCTGCAGCGGCGAGGCGCCGGTGGCCATGATGGCGACACCGTGCTCGAGCAGTTCCTGATTGCCGTTGGAAGACAGCGCGGTTTCGAAATTGCCGACAAATCCATCGACATCGGTGATTTGCGTATCCAGGTGAACATGGATCTTTTCGTGTCCTTCGACCTCAGATATCAGGTTCGACAACTTTTCCTGGATATCCTCGCCCTTGGCCGTGCGATACAGATTCTGCGCCTGACCGCCAAGCTGCGAATCTTTTTCTATGATATGGGTCTCATATCCCTGCCGGGCGAGACTTCTGGCGGCTGCCATACCGGATATGCCGCCGCCGACGATCATGGCGGTCTGGTCGATTTGCAGTTCGGCTTCTTTGAGCGGCTCCAGCAGGGCAACCTTTGAGACGGCCATCCGCACCAGATCCATCGCCTTGGTGGTCGCCAACTCCGGATTGTTCTTGTGGACCCAGGAATTATGATTGCGAATATTGGCCATTTCAAACAGATACTTGTTTAAGCCGGCATTGATCAACGTTTCCTGGAACAGCGGCTCATGGGTTTTGGGGGTACAGGCGGCAACCACGACCCGGTTCAGATTTTTTTCCTTGACAATCTGGCTGATGGTTTCCTGGGTGTCCTGGGAGCAGGAGTACAAATTGTCCGTTGCGTATTCCACGTAAGGCAGCGTTGCCGCGTATTCGGCCACGGACGGTACATCGACCACGCCGGCGATATTGATGCCGCAGCGGCAGACAAAGACGCCGATCCGCGGACGTTCATTGGCGACATTGGTCTCCGGGACCACTTCCGGTGTCTTGGTGAGGCTGTTGCGCGCGGCAGTCAGAATTTCGCCGGCGGCGGTCGCCGCGGCACTGGAGTCGACCACCGACTGAGGAATATCCTTGGGACCCTGAAAGGCACCGCAGACAAACACGCCTTCGCGGGACGTATCGACCGGCGCAAAGGTCTGGGTTTGACAAAATTTGCCCGGGGTGATCTCGATGTCCAGGCGCTGGGCCAGATCCACGATTTCGGGCGAGGTCTCGAGTCCGACGGACAGGACGATCATGTCAAATACTTCGATTTTCAATTCGCCGTCATCGGTGACGTAGCGAATCTCCAGGTCATCCGTATCGCCGACCGGTGTTACGGAATGGACCTTGCTGCGGATAAAGCGCACGCCGTGTTTTTCTTTGGCGTTGTCATAAAATCTTTCAAATTCCTTGCCGTGGGTCCGCATGTCCATATAAAAGATGGCGCAGTCCAGATCATCGCCCTGGTGCTCTTTGGCAATCACCGCTTCTTTTATGGAATACATGCAGCAGACCGAGGAGCAATAGGAGTTGTCGCACTTATTCATGTCCCGCGAACCGACGCACTGGAACCAGGCAATTTTCTTGGGTTCGCGTTTATCCTTGGACTGCCGGGTGATATGCCCCGTGGTCGGGCCCGAGGCAGACAGAATCCGCTCGAACTCCATGGAGGTGATCACATTGGGCAGCCTGGCGTACTGGTAATTGTCGAATTTAGACGGATCAAAAGGGGTGAAGCCCGGTGCCAGAACCACGGACCCGACATTGATGGAATCGGTTTGCGGTTTTTGATCATAATCGATCGCACCGGTGGGGCACAGCTTTTTACAGGCGCCGCACTTGCCTTTTTGAATGTAAATGCAGCTGTCCCCGTCAATGCAGTATTTCAGCGGAACTGCCTGGGCATACTCGACAAAGGCCGATTTGCGCTTGACGAGACCCATATTGTAGGTATCGACGACTTTTTTCGGGCATTTTTCAGCACAAACGCCACAGGCGATGCATAAGGACTCGTCCACATAGCGGGGCTGCTGGATCAGTTCGACTTGGAAGTTACCTGCCGTGCCCTTGATTTCTTTGACTTCACTAAGTGTTCTCAGCTCTATGTTTAAGTGCCGGCCGACCTCGACCAGTTTAGGTGAGATAATTCACATGGCACAGTCGTTCGTCGGGAATGTCTTGTCCAACTGGGACATTACTCCGCCTATCGATGAACCCTTTTCAACCAGGTACACGTAGTAACCGGAGTCGGCCAGATCCAAGGCGGCCTGCATTCCGGCGATACCGCCGCCGACAACCATCACCGAACCAACAACTTCGTTTGGCATATTCCTTCTCCTGAAAACCGAATTTACAATATCTAATTTTTTATACTTACTTGAAATCTAGCAAAAGGTATCTTTTTTATAAGTTTGATTGCCTAATGTCAATAAAAATCGTTGGATTTAAGGCCGATTTCCTGACTCCGCTAAACAGTTTATATGAAAATATAACTAAATGATATTAATGAATATATTAAATTATCGGCGGTGGAACGGGCTGGAGTGGCAGGTACGACGGTCCAAAAATTTGTAATTTCATCGAGATAAGGTCTATGATATTTTATATACCATAGCAAATTGATATGATTGGAAATACGCGGACCGGGTTGCATTCGACTCGTTGATCCGGTATAAGGTTGGGCTTGATTGAGTAGGGTAAGTTAATCAGCTAAGAGTATAAGGGAGCTAAATTGAAGGTGTCAGGTGTCAGGTGTCAGGTTTCAGGTGTCAGGAAGTCGAGTCGCTAAATCCTCATATGAAACTGGTACCATTACGAGAGATAGATGCTGGGCAGGTGAGCGAGCCCGAAGGGTGAAGCTCGCTCGCCTGCCCAACTCTATAACTCGGGCGGTCACTGTAAATTTTTTGGGTAGCCAG
>Ga0209678_1000118_pt1 | contig 31789 bp, 8 predicted proteins | sample WorMetilvaeELBA1_FD_187404 | JGI IMG/M metagenome (GOLD analysis project Ga0209678, IMG submission 187404) | Marine gutless worms symbiont microbial communities from Max Planck institute for Marine Microbiology, Germany - Olavius ilvae ELBA.1... ...
GAAGAAATGATAGCACGCTGGAACGAAATTTCAAAATTGCTTTCTGAGTCTACACGAAGACGTAACTATCAGTTATCAAAATATTTTTAAATGAAAAAACGGCTTAAAATAACTTAGCGCTTATGGTGGTCACCCCCGGCACAACGGTCACGGTCAGGACTTTGGTCAGGTTGTCGTATACGGCCCCGGCTACGGTGCCGTTGACATATTCAACCGTAACGTTGCTGTAATCCGAGCCGGGTGCCGTGGCCGTGATCTTCAGGTCATTTTTCTCGCCGGGACTTTTGACAATCACCCTGGCCACATTGGCGTCACTGCCGGTGCTGCCGGTTGATCCCGAGGCTGTGTTGACCACGCCGGTGGCGCTGCCTTCCGCCGCCCGGGCGCTGAATTCTGAAACCGTCTCAAGTCTTGTGATGATTTCAGCAGCCCTGGTGACTCCGGATTGGATGGTGATGGTGAGTTTCTTTTGCAGGGAATCATAGACTGCATCCAAGGCCGCACCGTCGACATATTCAACGGTTGTATCGTTGAATACGGCCCCTGCTGTGGCGGCGGTAAAGATAAGATCGTTATAGGATCCCGTGTTCGAAATCTTTACATGGGCAAATTCCCCGTCATGGGGGCTGTTGCCGGTTAAACCGGTGGACGCCGACGCGGTATTTATCACGCCGTTTGGATCTGCTTCCGCGGCTGCAGCACTGAACTCGTTAACGCTTCCAAGCGCGGCAATTACTTCAGCCGCAGTGGTAAAGCCGGGAACAATGGTAATTGTCAGTTTCTCTACACCTGGCGTTCCGTCATAAACCGCCCCGACAGCGTCGCCATGGACATAGGAAATTTCTACATTCGAAGGCCCGGTAAAGGTGAGATCGTTTTGGTCTCCCGGTGCGACAACGGTTTTGACGCCTGTGGCGTCGGTTGAAGCCGCTGCGGTGTTGATCGCACCGATTGACAGGGGTTCAGCAACGGTGGCGGCAGCGGTAAACTGGGTAACGGCATCGGTCTGCAGCTGGGTGATGATGTTCGCTGCCGTGGTCACTCCCGGCACCACCGTGATCGTCAGTTTCTTGGCCGCGGAGTCGTAGGCAGCGTGCGGCGCAGCACCATTGGTATACTCAACGGTTACATTGTTAAACGCGGTCCCTGCCGTGGTGGCCGTAAAGGTCAGATCATTGTCCGGGCCGGGACTGACCACGGTCACCTTGGCAAAAGTGTCGGTGCTGGCCGGAGGTGGTGGAGGCGGCGCAGGCGGCGCCCGGGGCGACATCATCGCCAGGGCGACATTGACATTGGACAGGGCCAATCCCACCGCAGCTTCTTCCAGCTCGGTGGTTTCAGCGGCATCGATGACCCCATTGTGGTTTAAATCCGCGGTTGCCTGGTCCAGGGTATTGCCGTCCTTATCGGTCCAGCTCAGATCACCACTGCCGTCACGATCAGTCCAGTACGGGCCGTTTACGCCGGCAAAGGCATTCACCTTGCTGAGGCCGACTGTCAGCAGATCTACTTCAGTATCGACCTCATCCAGCAGACCGGTTTCGGTATTGTAAAGCCGCACCATCTCAGTCTTTTTGAGAAAAGCAAAATTGCCCGAGACACAGAAAAAACCGAAAAGATCGAGGACGACCCGGCCGTGGGCTTCAATAAGCGCACCGGCGGTTCCTGAATAATCAAAGGTAATCTTGTCATTGGGGTCGGAACTGGGGTTTACCTCTATCGGGGTGGAGGCAAAATCCACCACTGTGTTATTGAGTGCGGTGCCCACGGCGCCGCCGCCCAGGCTGACGGCAACCATCAGGCTCTCGGCCCGGACGGTCAGACCTTCAACGCCGACGAATTCGGCAGAACCGACTTCCGCTTTCAATGTCGTCCAGGTGCGATTGTCAGCGATCGCCGGGGGCGGATCCAGCGGCGCCGGAGGCGGTGTGGACATCATGGCAAGGCCGAAATTGACGTCGATCAGTGAAAGCCCTATTGTATTTTCGTTCAGCTCGGCGGTCTCATTGGCATCGACAACCCCGTCGTGGTTCAGGTCGGCAACCGCCGGATCCAGGACATTTCCCTCGGCATCGGTCCAGTTCACGGTTTCACTGCCGTCGAGATCGGTCCAGTAGGGTCCGTTGACCCCGGCAAAGGCATCCACTCCCACGGCTCCAACCGTGAACAGATTCAGCTTTACACCCGGCGTACTCGTCTTGGTGACGGTGTCATAGAGGGTCACCGTGCTGCTCATCTTTCCAAAAGCCATGGTCCCGGATACGAAGAAAAAGCCCCGCACATCGAGAATCACCGACCCGCCGGCCTCTATGAGTTCTCCCTTGCTTCCGGCAAAATTCAAGGTAATCACGTCCGTCTCATCGACACCGGTTCTCACATCCAGAGGGGTGGCCGCCAGATCAACCACTGTGGTGTTGGCCACGCCGTTATTGGTGCCGCCTCCCTGGTTGATGCCCACGAAAAGATCCTGGGCCGCAATGGTTATCCCATCCGGCAGACCGACCGGGCGCACATCGCCCACACGTGCCCTGAGGGCTGTCCAGGATCGGAAATCGGTCTGGATCGGCGGCGGATCCGGTATCGGCGGCGGCGGATCCGGCGGCGGCGGGGGTTCCGGCGGAAGTGTCTTCATAAATGCCGCGGCAAATTCCACACCGCTTATGGCGAAGCCTGTGGACGACTCGTTGGTGTTTTCATCCGGATCCACCATCCCGTTGCCGTTAAGATCATCCGCCGGTGTGAAGTAGGGTCCGTTCACTCCTGCAAATCCGTAAATATCCTGAGCCCCGATCGTCACCAGGGACACGTCCATCTGGGTGCCGTCGTTGAGGGCCACGGTTTGCGGGTCAAAGGTTTGAATGGCAAAGCTTCCGTTGGCATAGAAAAAGCCGGAGAAATTTACGCTGCCTTCCAGCGCTAGCAAAAATTTGGGGGCCTTTCCGCTGAACACGTCAAAGGGCTTCACGGACAGCAGCATGGCGCCCTCGGTGCTGAAAGTTGGCCCGGTCAGTGAACCGTATATGGGCAGATGTACCCCCAGGATACCGCTTGGGGTAAACGTTATGAGACTGAGGAGAGATGACAACTGGCTCAGCCGTAATTTGCCGTCCCCGTCGGCATCGTTGAACCCGATATCCAGGCTGGCATCCATACTGATCATGCCGTCGACCACTTCCAGGGTCCCCGTGGCTCCCCCTATATCCGCTAATATCTCGAAGTTCATGTTATCAAAGGCGAGCACCGCGCCGAACCGGGCTTCACCGACCTTGATGAACAGGTCCTGGGCCGGGTTCAGACCCAGCCCATTGAGCATATTGTTCATATCCAGGCCGAAGGAGATGTCGAATTTGACGTGCAAGGTCAGCTTCACGGTCAAGCTGTCGTCGATGGTGAGGCCCAGGTTGCTGAAATCGCTTCCAAGGTCGAAATCGAAGTCGAACTCCTGGGAATAGTTCAGGCCGATGTCGAAGCGCAGTTCATTGGTGTCCTCGTAGTATCCACCATTCACCGTTACCGGTCCGCCCCCGACACTGCCCTGGGCATCCGGCCCCAATTCCTCCAAAATCTTGTCGGTGATAGCCTGCGCGAGCCCCTCGTAGGTCGGCGTTTCTATTTCCGGTGTGTCCGGATCCGGATCGGTAAAATACTGGTCCACCGTGTCGTAGAGCGACAGCAGGGCCTCGATGTCTACAAGACTTCCCAGCATTACCGGGCTGGACTTCACAATGGGTAGCGGCGTATTCAAGGCATCGCCGCCTCCCACGTTACTGCCGAGGGTTGCCATATGATCCAGGCCGGTGAGGAGGCCTTCTTGAACATCCGCCTTTTCCAGGTCGCTAGGTTCGCCCTCTTCAATGACGATCTCCTGGAGGCCGCCTCCGCCAACCTCTCCGATAATGGTGATTTCCCCCCCTGCTCTGATGGTCAGTGTTTCAGGATTCCCATCATCATCGCCTGTGATAAAACCGCCGGCCTCACCGATGGTGATATCTCCGTTTTTGGCCTCGAACCGTGTATTGCCCTTGATGACAATGGAATCGTCTATGGTAATCCCGTCGTCTTTGGAAACCGTCATGTCGGGATCGGGTTGCTCGCCGAACTGCACCACGTCAAAGAGGCTGGAGAAGCTTCCACTCGACAGATCAGCAAAGAATATCCGGCCATTGACCGCCGGCGAGGTGTCTTTGACGGTCACATCTGCGCCGCGAACCAGTTTGACCGTTGCATTTTCCAACGCGAACGGAAACTCTTGCAGATCACCGGTCCGGTTGATTTCGCTGAGATCCAGGGTGGCCTTTGTACTGAGAGAGCGGAGAACGAAGAAGGCGTCGGAGGCATCAAAGGTCCCGCCGGAGAGCAGGTCGGTCAGGTCGAGCCCAAAGGAGAAGTCGAGCTTCAAGTCGGCGACCACCGGCAGGTTCACCGCAGTGCCGTTCACGTCGGCTTCGTGCTCCGATTCCAGCGAGATGTCGGTGACCACATCGAACGTCACAAGAGTTCTGCCGTTTTCCCGGCTAAGGGTGCCGTCAAAAACCGATCCGCTAACCTCCCTCGATGTTTCCGGGATCACCACGTCCAGTATTTCCATGAACGCGGGCTGCTCGTTGTAAGTATCGGCATCCGCAAGGAAGGCATCTACGGCGTCATGGAGCTTAAGGGCATCCCCGACACCCGTCGCTTCGGCGGTAGTCAGCAGGTCGTTCACACTGACGTCGATATACGGCAGGTCGGAATCCAGGGCGGAGATGGCCAGGACATCATCGCCCACCCCGTCCATTTCCTGCAGCAGGGGCAGAATCAGGTCCCTCATGTCCATGTCGAACAGGTCCGACAGAAGCTGCCCTGCATCGGTGTCTTCGGCTATGGCCAGATTAAAGTTGGTCGGATCCATGATGTCCGGCCAGGTCAGGGTAACATGGGCGTCCGGCAGGATGGACAACCCGTCTTCGGGCAGGTCCACGGCGGAGACGCCCACGGTTGCCGACAGGGTCACATCATCGGCCGACGGATTATCCTGGATGCTGGTCGAAACCAGGTCGAAGTCGAAGGGAAAGAGCTCATAGGTGCGGATCATCCCGTCCGTCGTCGCGGTGAACGGATCGGCCCCGGGTTCCACCAGGTCGACTGTGACCGCAACTCCGGGATTCATGGAAACGGTGGCATCGGTAATGGTGGCGGTAAAAAACCCCAGCAGACCGCCCGCGTCGATCTCCTCACCCAACCGGATGTTGCCGATGCTCAGTTCGGGTTCCGGACTGCCGGTGCTGTTTTTCGGGGCGCCGGGATCGATATAGAAGCCGTCACCGTCCACCCCGAAGACCAGGTGCACACTGGCATCCGCAATGATGTCCACGGTCCCCTTTAAGTTGACGTCAGCATCCTGGTCAACGATGTCCAGCTGCGATTTCCCCTCAAGGGTAATTGCAACCCGGACATCGTACCGCGGCATTCCATTGACCATATCCAGGGTAACATTGTCCGCTATGTCATCGAGCCCGTCCAGCGCATCCCGCAGTCCCTCCGGGGTGGTGATGGTGGTGCCGACATCTGCCAGCCGGAAACCGCTGGGACTTGTTTCAAAAATCCGCCGCAGGATCTGGCCGCCGGCGGAGCCTCCCTGCTCCAGTGCCTGGGGGGCGTTCTCAACGGCCGGAAAGCCGATGGGCTGGGGCTGCTCAGGATCAATGCCATTGAGGGCCGGTTCCAGGGAGTCTCCCAGCAGGGCGAGGTGACCTTCCGGCAGCCAATCAGTGGAGGAGTCGAACGTTTCATCCAGGCCGATCCTTATGGCCATCAGCGGGTTATCCTGCGGCGTCGCCACATCCGAAGTATTCAGCGTTTCAACCCCGTCGAAGGTAATCATCACGTCCCCTTCCGGGGTTCCCAACAATGCATGGCCCGGGGACTGGGGCTCTCGCAGAACGAGCAAAACCGCATCCTTTTTTTTGTCATCGCGAAGTTTTAGCACATCAAAGCCGGCGCCACCCTTAATGTGAATGCGGTCGGGTACTTGGATTTTGTCATATATTATGGCGGTGTCCTCGCCTTCGCCCAATTCGATTTCTATTCTCTGAATGTTGGAGAGCTGAAATGATTGCTTGAAGGTGTCATTGATAGAGAGATCAAAGAACAATGGATTGTCGGGATTATTATTGAGCTCTATCCGGTCATTTCCGCCCGTTCCCGTGATGCGCAAGATCGGTTCCTGGGCCAGAAGGTTTCGGGGATCGGCAATTTTCCAGGCGCCCCGGCCGAAGGTTCCGGCCATCAGCACATCGCCGATACTCTCCCCTTTTTCGTTTGTCATGGGCTGCGTGTAGCTGACCGTGGTGACCTCCGCATTGGGCAAACCCGTCCCGAACTCCGTCCAGTGCAATTTCGACGAGGTCAGGGGATCAAATGCGCGATAGACACCATCGACCCCACCGACCAGCAGTATGTCTTTCCCATCCGCCTTGATGATTTCCACACTGCTGGGGCGCTGCAGCTTCAAATCGCCGGTGATGTCTTTCCACGTGGAGCCCGTGTCGTTAGTCCTGTAAACTTTTCTGGAATTCCGGTCCACGGCGTAGGCAACAGTGTAGTCTTCCGGGTCCATCACAATATCGAAGATAAGCGAAGCGCCGCCAGGTGCGTTAAAGGTGAAGTCAGGATTACCGGGCTTGCGGACCCCAATCTTTTTGCCATAGGCCACGTAGGCAATATCTTCTACCTCGTTGCCATCCTTCATGCCGCCGTATGCAACGGCCCTGAATATTGGGTTGTTCTTTCCCGCCTTTAATGCTTGCCACCAGTAGGCCTTTGTCTTCCAAAAATAGTCAATACCTTTCCAGAAACCTGGCTGCTGGGTTAGGTCCGGATCTATCTGGCTAAGATCCGGAAGAATGGTTCCCGTTATGTTTTCGACTAGAGGGTTAACATCCGGCTCGTTTTCTACCGGAATAACACCGATCAGTTCAAACAATCCGTACCGTCCGAGCAGGATCTTATTCGGATTAACGGCATTAACTGCGTACGTCACCCGAGTGAAGCCTTCAGCGTTGGACTTATCCACCCAACCGAACGCATCAAAGACACCCTTGATTTCTTTACCCGCCTTGGTTAGGTCGCCACCTGGATTCACTTTGAGATCACTGACCTTCTGGCTCATAACAAAGCGTAAAACTTCGGTGACCAGCCCATTTTTATCCTTGATGATCGCAACGGCCGTGTCGTTGCCGTCTCCTCCCAGCACGTTGTTCCACTCAACACTGTCCTCGCCGGCCTGAACGAGGGAACCATTGTCCTGCGTGCCGGCAAAAGCCACCTCGCGGAGCGGATCGTAGGAAAGAGAATACATTTCGGTAATCGCCAGGTTGCCGTTGAGCGACTGCCAGCTACGCTCGACCTCATCGTTTGGTGACAACAGGCGATAGATGCCACCGTCATCCGATTCCAGCAGTGCCCTGCGGCCAAATAATGATGAAAGCCCCTCGGGTGGATCGGTGATACTTTGAATTTCATCCAGCTTATCGGTTATGATGAACTGTTGAGTGAGGGGCTTATACTCGACACTCATGGTATAAAATGACGTAGCGTCTTCGAGCGCATCCCAAATTCTGTAAGCAACACTGGTATCAATGGTGGCACCATCCATCCGGGTTACGCCGGTAAAATCAGGATTAACCGTATATTCAACTCCTTCGACCTTAATTGTGAATGATCGCGTCTTTCCCAGTGCCTCCCAGTCCCGGAAATCCGGCGAACCAGCGGTAATTGTCACCGATTGGGTATTCAATCCCTGAATGCTGGTGCGAACGAAATAGGCTCCCATGTCAATAAAGGCCATAAAACGGGAATCCGCGTGGGGCGCGGTGTTGTTCGCTCCGCTGGACACCACACTCTTCCATAAGGTCCCTCCGTTCTCGCCGTCCCCGAAGGTACCTAGCAGAATCTTACCGTGTGAGGCTTTTCCGAAAGTATCCCCACCGATAAAAACCACGTTCGGATTATCGGGATCAGCCGCCATGGCAAAGTGCTTGAATCCCGTCGTGTCACCGGGCTTGATCACGTACTTCTTGCCCTCTGTTGTCGTCGGCAGCATTGAGGTCCAGGACAAACCGGAAGAGACATCTTCGGTTCGGTAAAGACCCAGTAGCCCTCCAGACGAATCGGTCAGGCCGGCGTAAAGGGCCCGAGGATTGTTTCCCGTGCTATCATGCACGGCGAGACGAATGTCTGCCGAGAAAGCGACGTTGGATAGTCCGTTATTGACCTTGCTCCAACTGGCACCATAGTCGCCGCTGCGGTAGATCCCCGCACCAATGAACCCGTGGACGGCGGCGAAAAGGATTTTTTTACCGGACTGGTCTGAAATGGACACCAAGTCGGAGACTTGATACGTGAAATCGAGTAGGTTTAGTTTGACCCTTTCAAAAGTCCACTCACCGTCGCCGTCTATTGTTCCCTGAAAGAGCCCTCCTTTGGTTTTTATTATTCCACCTGAAGTGGAGGAAATAAAAAGTCTGGTCTCTCCGGTCTGCTCGTTCACAACCAGCGGTACGATGCTGGTAATATGACGTCCGTTAAGGACTTCTTCGCCAAGGATGGAAACAACAGGTTCCGCACCACTTGAATCGATTTTCAACAATCCCAAGGCCAGCCCGCCTATCCCGCCGCTGCTGAAGTTACCCGTCCCCACGTAGAGAATGTTGGGATCGTTGGGGTCGAATGCCATTGCCCCGATGGAAAGAGATGGATACATATCCGTCAAAGGAGTCCACTGAGGAGCCGGCAGGAAAAGTTTCAGGGGTTCTTGACCAGCCGGGGCTAGATCGAGAGCTAATACATCGATATCCTCCGTGCCCAGAGGATCCTTCAGAATTACTTCATACGTCTTCTTATTACTCGTCCATTTATCTTTATTTACTGCAAGGACGTTACCGTTTAGAACCGCCACGTCTTCTTCCAGGGCCGTTTTAATATCATCCGGATTCGCGTCAAAGGGCAACGCCCTGGTGGCATCATCGCGGAAGATCAACGTGTAATAGCCTTCTGTGGCGTTAATGGATATTGTGTAACTCGTATTTTCGTTGGCTTTTCCTATAGAAATTTCGCGTAGTTGAAGCCTAAAATCACCTTCGGGGTCATATTCTATCAGTTTGTCATCTGAATCATATAATTCGGGTTCGAAAAGGCTCACTTTTTCAATCCGTGTATTGCTCCTCTCACCGATGAACTCAACCTCAAACGCGAATTGACCTTCTTTTACAACTTTGGAACTGGGGGGAATACTTACTTTAACATTATTCGCCCCGATACCCTTTAATTTTTCCAGGGCCTCCTGGATTTTCTGCGCCGTCGTTCCTACCTGCAGCCTCTCTTCTGTTATCTCCCAATCTGAACTGTCATTGATTCTTAGCCTGATTCTGAATGAGCCGGATTTCGCTGTAAGCACAGCTAACCGCTTTTCATTTTGTCCAGTACGGCCCAAACGCTTCTTTATATTTGTCTGGATATTTTGTTCAACGGTTCGATTGATATCCGTCGTCTTCCAGACCCCGCCGTTCACCGTTCCGACATATACAATGTTGAGATTATCAGGGTGCACTGCGATCGCCTGAATCGCACCGACAAAAATGCTGTTTTCGTCGTTTCGTCCAAGGTTGCTTATTATAAGACTGCTTTGATTGTTTACCATTATAGATGGTCCTTGGGCCACCCAGGGAATCTGGCCAGGCAGTTCAACGACGTTGTCGCCTTGAATGAAAACCTGGCCCGTAGGAGACGTTAAAGGGCCGCCCGGAGCAGGGTAGGTCATGGTTCCAGTGGCCGACAGCTCCACTGCGCCGTCTGCTCCTTTTGTCCCGCCATCCCCGCCTGCTCCGCCCATATTCTCGATCTCGATTTCGCCAACCTGAATCTCTCCGCCATAGTTGCGGACGGTCACGACGCCACCATCACCCCCGTTTTGACCGTTCGCGTTGGCATCACCGCCATTCGCCGCAATGTCCCCCGCCAGGGAAACACCACCGAGCCCTGTGGAAAGTATGAGCACTTCCCCGGCGGGTCCTCCCGGCGCACCGGCCCTGCCGTTGGTTGTGACAGTGCCGGCGGCGGTGCTGGTAATTCCGGCTCCGGCAGTAAGCGTCACCTTTCCGCCGGAAGAGGCGATCGCAGCATTCACCGCCAGAGCCCCGGTTTTGGCGCTCAGCGTTACGTTCCCGGCATTGGTCGTGACAACGTTACTCACTGTCAGATTTTTGCTTTGCGCAGCCACCGAAATGGAAGCGTCTGCTCCCGCCGTCACCACACCGACCTTCTCCTCCAGATTCGCCTGTCCTGTGCCGGCCTGCGGAACAGTCCCGATGGTCAGGGCGGCTGCATTTCCATACGTCAGGCTGGATGCCCCGCTCAGTGCCGCGGCCAGTGTGGCCACATTGTTGTCGGAATTGGCCAGTGTGACATCCCCGCCGGTGCTGATCAGCTTCAGGTTACCGGCATTGATTGCTTTTTGGGTATGCTGGGAAATGGTCGTGGTCGCCGAAAGCTGCACCGTGCCATCAGCCCCGCCGACTCCGCCGCCACCACCCGAAGTCCCCCCTCTGGTCGTAATGTCACCCACCGTGATAGAACCATCGGCGTTTAGCACGGTCACCAGGCCGCCATTGCCGCCATTGTCACCGTCGAACGCTCCGGCGGCACCGCTGGCCGTAATGTTGCCCTCCAGCCTGACGGCTCCGTTGCCTGTGGAGTGGATCAGTACTTCGCCGCCGTCGGTGCCGGGATTGCCGGCCAAGCCAGTGGTCGTAATCATCCCGGCCACCGTGCTGGTTATCGTGGTTCCTGCCGCAACAGTGACGTTACCGCCGGTTGTAATGATGGGTGAGCCAATCGTGGCGACCCCTGTGTGATTGATGGTGATGGGATTGAGCTTGATCCAGGTGCCCGTACCGGCCGCGTAGGCACCGTTGCCTTTGGTTCCTTCTAATGAGAATGTGTCGTCAGTCTTCCGGATCACGGTATGGGTACCGTTTGCCGCCGTGTTGCCTCCCACCCCCCGCACCCACACCCGGTCACCGTCTGCAAGACCGTGCCCGTTGGATGTGATCACGATAGGCTCGGCATTGGTGGCACTGGTGATGGGATTGAGCTTGATCCAAGTGCCTGAGTCGGCCTTGTAAGTGCCGGTACCGGCTGGTCTGGTTAAAGAGAATACATCAGCGCTATCCGCCGCCACGATGAAGGTGCCGTTGGCCGCGGTATTGCCTCCCACCCTTTCAATTCGCACAGTTTCGCCGCCCTGGAAACCGTGTCCATTTGACGTAATCGCTATGGGCGTGGCGTTGGTTGCACCCGTAATGGGTTTGACCTTGATCCACATGCCTGTGTCGTTTGTGTACACACCGGAACTTCGGCCATCGCTCCCGTTGAGATAAAATTGGCCGTTATCGCTGCCCACTAACACCTGGAACACGCCGTTGGCCGCGGTATTCCCCTCCACCCCCTGGATCAGCACCCAGTCATTGTCAGCGAGGCCGTGGCCCTCGGAGGTGATAACGATGAGCGAGGTATTGGTGGCCCCCGTGATGCGCTTTACCTTCATCCAGGACCCCGTGTTGGGCGTGTAAGCTGCACCCAAACCGTCGACGCCGGTAAGGGTGAATTCATCGTTGGCATTGGCGCCACCGATACCCCCCTTTTTCACCTGATGAAGTCCGTTGGCCGCGGCGACCCCGCCCACCCCTTCGATCCAGACCCAGTCATTGTTAGCAAGACCGTGATTGGCCGAAGTGATCACAATGGGATCGTCACCCGTCGCGCCCGTGATCAGATTGAGTCCATACCAGGAGCCCGTATTCGGGGTGTAAGTACCGTTGCCCGCAGCCGGGCCCAACTGGAATGAATTGGGCTGAGCGCCCCTCACCGTGAAAGTGCCGTTGGCCGCGGGATCGCCCTCCACACCTTTGATCTGCACACGTTCACCGTTCTTGAGCCCGTGTCCCTCCGAAGTGATCACAATGGGCGATTCGCTGGTCACATCGGTAATGGGCCTATCAATGATGGTAACTGGGGCGCCAGTATTATCAAAGTTGGTCCCGGAACTGCTGAAGCCGTCGGTGACGTTGACCTCGGCATTCAAGTCAACAGCACCGCCCTTCAACGTCAGCGCACTCAGGCCCCCTGTGCCCACAGCCCCGTGAAGGACGATCGACCCGTCTGCTTTCAATCCCAAGGAATCCGGAGTGCCGTCATTGTCGCCCCGTATGGGCCCCCTAATCGTGATGGCGCCTCCGGCACTCATCTCGATCCTGCCGTCGATGATGACGGCTCCCGTTGCGCTGCTCGTCAGATTGCCCGTCAGGGTGACCCCATTGTCGAAAGTAACGCTATTTGCCTTTTCTATAATAAGGTCTTGCAGACCATCGCCGCCTACATGCCCTCGGATCGTGACGTTGCCTCCGGCATTGATGGTGAGCGTATCGGGATTGTCGTCGTCGTTCCCCTCAATGGTCCCCCCGATCTCACCGATGATGATATCGCCGTTTCTGGCCTCAAGCCGGGCGTTGCCATCGATAACAATGGAATCGTCTAGCGTAATCCCGTCGTCCTGGGACACTGTCATATCGCGATCGAGTTGCTCAGCAAACTGCACAACGTCAAAGAGGCTGGAGAAGTCGCCACTTGACAGATCCGTATAGTATATCCGGCCATTGACCGCGGGCGAGGTGTCCTTGAAGGCTACCATCGCGCCGCGAACCATAGTGGCTGTTGCATTTTCCACCGTGAACGGGAACTCTACCAGATCGCCGGTCCGGCTGAATTCGCTAAGATCCAAGATGGCCTCTGCACTGAATGAGCGTAACTCGAAGAAGGCATCTGCGGAATCAAAGGTGCCTCCGGAGAGCAGGTCGGTCAGATCGAGCCCAAAGGAGAAGTCGATCGTTAATAGAGACTCAACCCGGACTTGAACCGGCGTGCTCACTCCCAGGTAGGAGAAGTAATCGGCCAGATCAACGGTGAACTCGGATACCTCTAGGATATCGGTGACCACATCGAACATCAGAAGGGTTCTGCCGTCTTTCTGGATGAGAGTGCCGTCGAATTCCGATCCGCTGAGCTTTCTCGAGGTTTCCGGGGTTACCACGTCCAGTATTTCCGTAAACGACGGATGGTCGTTGTTGGCCTCCGCCTTCTCCAAGAATCCCGCTACAGCATCATGGACCTGGAGCAGATCACCGACACCTGCTGACTCAGGGCTGCTCAGCAGGTCGTTCACACTGGCTTCGATATATGGCAGATCGGAATCCAGGGCGGAGACGGTCAGAATACTTCCACCCACCTCTTCGATTTCCTGCAAGAGGGGCAGGAGCAGATCGTCCATATCCATGTCGAACAGCTTCGACAGGAGCTTCCCGGAGTCGGTATCTTCGGAAATCGTCAAGCTGAAGTTGGAGGGATCCGTGATGTCGGGCCAGGTCAGTGTAATGCCGGCATCCGGCAAACTGAAGGACTCGTCTTCTAGAGGCGTCACGGCCTCGACGTCAACGGTCCCCGACAAGGTCAGATCATCGGCCAACGGACTGTCCTGGACGCTGGTCGCAACCAGGTCGTAGTCGAAGGGGAAGAGCTCATAGGTACGAATCAGCCCGTCCGTCGTACTCGTGAACGGATCGGATCCTGGCTCTACCAGGTCGACCGTAACCAGAACCCCGGGATCCACAGTGAAAGTAGCCTCGGTGAAGGTAGCCGTCAGGAATCCCAGCAGGCCCGTCGCATCGATCTCCTCCCCCATCTGGATGTTGCCGACGATCAGTTCGGGTTCCGCGTTGCCGCTGCCGTCCTCTGGGGCACTGGGATCGATGTAGAAGCCACCAGCATCCACACCGAAGACGATATGCACCCTGACATCTGCACGGATATCGACGCTCCCTTGCAGGCTAACGTCCCCATCCGGATCAGCGATATCCAGGTCCGTTGTCCCTGCCAGGGTCCTAATGACCTGAACATCGAACCGCGGAAAGCCATCAACCATACTAAGGATGACGTTGCCTGTGATGTCATCCAGGGCGTCTAGCTCCTCGCGAAGCTGCTCCAAGGTCGTGATGGTAGTGCCGATGTCCTCCAATCGGAAACCGCTGGCACTTGCCTCAAAAATCCGCCGCAGGATCTGGCCGCCGGCGCTGCCGCCCTCAGTCAGTCCCTGCGGGGCATTCTCAGCTGCGGGGAAGCCAATCGGTTGGGGCTGGTCCGGATCAATGCCGTTCAGGCCCGGTTCAAGGGAGCCGCCCACCAGGGCGAGGTCACCATCAGGAAGCCAATCCGTGGAAGAATCGAAGGTCTCGTCCAGGCCGATCCTGATCGCCATCAGGGGGCTCACCTCTGCCGTGGCCACGTCATCTGCATTCAGCGTTTCCACACCGTCGAAGGCTATGGTCAGGTCCCCTTCCGGGGTCCCCAACAGCACATGGCCGGGCGACGCGGGATCCTTGCGAAGGAGCACGATCGCGTCCCGATCGTCACCATCCAGGATCTCCAACCTGTCAAAGCCGTCACCGCCGATAATGCGTAGCCCCCCGGGAACGATGGTTTCGTCATCGACGATTGCGATGTCATCGCCACCACCCAGCTTGAGTTCTATCCTCTGAATGCTGGATCGCTCAAAGGACTGCCTGAGCTTATTGTTGATGAGTAGATCCACGAGCAATTGATTCATAGGGGATTTGCGCAGCTCCACCGTGTCGGCTTCGGCCGTTCCCGTAATACGCAAGACCGGTTCCTGAAGCAGAATGGCTCTGGGATCGGCAATTTTCCAGGCCCCCCGGCCCAGGGTTCCAATGGTCAGCACGTTACCAATGCTCTTGATCGTCTTGTCCGCAGCTTCGGTCAACAGAGGTTCCGTGTAGCTGATCGAAGTGACCAGCGCATTGGGCAAACCCGTGCCGAACTCCGTCCATTTCAGATCAGAGGCGGCTATAGCAGTTTTCACGGAGCGTGGTGCGCTGCTGATAACGCCACTGCCGTTATTCTCCTCACCGCCGTCTAAATCCGTCAATACTGCACTGAAGTAACTTCCGGCATCATTCCCGGCTTCGGCATCCTCTTTCAACAAGCTTATAAGGTCTATCGCCCTGGTGGTTCCGGCCTTGACCTTGAATTCCAGGGTCTTGGTCTCAGCACTGTAGCTGACAGAGGCTGCCCCGTCAGTCGTGGTGAATCTGGCATTGACCTTATTGAAATCGGGCCCCGCCTTGCGTGCGCTGATGACAAAGTCGTTGTTCTTCCCGGTCGGCTTGATCGTTGCGCTTTCCGTGACAAAGGGTCCAATGGCTCGATAGACACCCTCAACCCCGCCGACCAGCAGCACATCTTTGCCTACCCGGCGAATGCCTTTTCCAGGGTTATCCGGATCCTGACGGTCGAGGCCGTTCAGAGGGGTGTCATCAGCCAGATCTGCATTCAAGAGCTCCGGGGTCAGGAGCGCTTCGCCCGGATCAGCAGCACTTCGGCCTGATCCGAAAAGATCCAGCACGGTGGGCGATAGATTCAGGGTCTCAATTGCGAAGATGCCTGTTCCTTCGGAGGTATCGGTGAATTTGAGCCTCTTTCCGGTTCTCTCAACAGTTACTTTCCCGTTAGAATGATCCCCAACAAGCGTTATCAAATCCCTGACGGTCCGCGCGCCGTCCAGAGGCACTTCAACCGCGTAGCCCGCTCGCAACCAGATGAGCAAGCCGGCATGCGCCTTCACAATTTCCACACTGCTGGGTCGCTGTAACGTTAGCTCGGCGGTGATGTCCACCCACTTCTTGCCGGTGTCGGTGGTCATGAAAACCTTTTTGGCGTTCCGATCCACGGCATAGGCGATGCGATAGTCCTCCGGATCCATCACAATATCGGAGATGAGGGAAGCGCCGCCTGGTCTGCTGAACGTGAAGCTCCAGTTGAAGCCGGAACCTGTAGATTCGGGGGTGGCGACTCCAAAGGCGATCTTGCTGCCATGGGTGATATAGGCAACGTTCTCTGCCGGCTCGCCGTCCTTCATGCCACCAAAGTCAATGGCACTGAAAAGGGGCGTCCAGGTGCCACCGACACTGAGTGGGATGAATCTGTACCTCAGGGGGGTAATGCGTTTTATGCTGTTCTTACCATCCTGCCCCTTTGTCAGCTCATACAGGCCGATTCGCCCCAGCATGATGCGGTCTGGATTCACAGCATTGACAGCATACGGTACGGGCATATATGAGTCCTCAGCCTTGCCATCCCAGAAGGTGTAAACGTCGGCAAAGCTCTGCTCCTTGATCCGTACCCCCAGCTTCCCATACGGATACCTGCCCTTTGAGTCTTTCTTGTACACATAAAAGCCCTTGGGGGTATTGGACATGACGTAGCGCCGGACTTCTTCTACCAATCCCGTAGCCTCATTCCGGATGATCGCCACGTCTGTGGTGTTTCCGTCTCCGCCCAGTATATCGTGCCATAGAATGGGATCCTTCTCGTCCTGGAGCAGAGAACCATTGTCCTGAGTTCCGACAAAGTACACATCCCGAATTGGATCATAAGAGATTGAATTTACCTCGAAAACTGCCAGGTTGCCGTTGACCGACTGCCATCGGCGCTTGGCGGCATCATGGGGCGATGACAGCCGATAAATCCCGCCGTCGTCCGATTCCAGGATGCTGCCTTGGCTGAATATCATCATGCGGGAGTCCGCATGGGGCGCCGTCCCGTTTGCACCTTCCTTCACGACTTCTTCCCAGACAGTCGATCCGTTGGCCCCGGCCCCAAAGGTGCCCCGGAAAATCCGAGCCACGTATGGGCTGTACGGCTGCCTATCCCCGCCTACAAACACTACGTTCGGATGATTGGGATCGGCCACAAAGGAGAAGTTTTTCACTCCCTGGCCGCCGGGGTGAAGCCCGTCCGATTTGTGGTAGTCGCCATCTCCTTGACTCCCGTTGAGAGAGAACCGATTATTGCCTGATATTCTGGTGGGTTTCACGGTGAAGATGCCGTTGGCCGCCTCATTGCCTCCGACCCCCTGGATGCGCACCCTATCGCCGTTTCTAAGACCGTGACCATTCGATGTAATGACGATTGGGGACTTGTTCGTCGCATCTGTAATCGGATTGAATTTGGTCCACGTACCGGTAGAGGCAGTGTAGTTGCCGTTACCGGCCGTTCCGATCAAGGAGAATGTATTGGCGGTGACAGATGTCACGATGAACTGGCCGTTGGCCGCCGTGTTGCCCCCGACCCCTTCGATCTGAACTTGGTCACCGTTGTTGAGACCATGTGCAGCCGATGTGATGACGATGGGAGAAGCATTGGTCGCATCGGTAATGGGAGTGAGCTTGATCCACGTGCCTGTATTGCTCTTATACACACCGGAGCTTCGGCCATCGCTCTCCTTGAGGTAGAACTGGTCGTTCTCGCCGCGGCTCACCAGCACCTGGAAGCGGCCGTTGGCCGCGGTGTTCCCTTCCACCCCTTCAATCAGCACCCAGTCATTGCTGGCGAGGCCGTGGCCCGGAGAGGTAATCACAATGAGCGAGGTATTGGTGGCTCCCGTGACCGGATAGAGCTTGATCCAGGTGCCGGTGTTGACGTCCGCCGGCAAGTTCATTGAGGTCCATGCCAGATTGGCGCTGAAATCGGTTGTACGATACATACCTTTGATCCGCTCATTGATCAGGCCGCCAACCAGACCGACATAGAGGGCCCGGGTCGATGGATCGCTCTTCACGTTGTCATGTACGGCGAAACGGATATGTGTCGCGCTTCCGACTCCGGACAGGCCGTTATTGACCTGGGTCCAAGTGCCTCCGTTGTTGTCGCTGCGGTAGATGCCACGCTCGGCAACGGCTGCGAAGAGGATGCTCTTGCCAGGCTGATTCGGATTCGATATGGCCACCAGATCGGAGACTTTGCAGAATTCCAGATTGCCCAATTTGACCCGGTCGAAAGCCCACTTGCCTTGGCCATCTATTTTCCCCCTGAAAAGACCTGCCTTTGTCTTACTGAGCAGGCCTGATGGAAATTCGTAGAAGTCCAAGCTGGAAGTGGTGGCAACAAGGAGCTCGATGGTTCCTTCCACCACCACCGGCAGGATCTTTGTTATCTGAAGTCCCGCAAAGACTTCCTCTCCGAGCATGGTAATCTCGGATACGGCGCCACTTTCAGCTAACTCCAACTTCAGCAATCCCAGAGAAAGCCCACCGTTGTTGGCGTTGCTGAAGTTACCAGTGCCGACAAAGAGAGTCTTTGGATCTTCCAGATCATCGAAGGCCATCGCCCCGATGGGAAGAGATGGGAACATATCTGTGAGGGGCATCCATACCGGAGCGGGGTGGCTCATTTTCAACGGATCTGCGCCGTCCGGGTTGGGATTGAAGCCCAGAGCATCGCCAACTGCTTTGCCCAGATCCTCTTTCAGAGCAATCTGGAACTTGAAGCTTCTTCCCGCTTTAACAGTCACTCTGTCCTGTAGTAGCTTCTCCCGTTCATCCCCAACTTCCAGGTTTTCCAGAGCGCTTTTCACATCCTCTGCGCTCGCGTCAAACGCCACGGGAACCGTAGATCCGCCCCGGAAGGTCAGCGCGAAATTCCCCTCTGTGGCTTTGTAGTCCACTAGATAGACAGTGTCTTTACTTGCTTTTCCAGCTTGTGGCCGCCCAAATCGTATGGTAGGTTTCCCAAGAGACTGTTGGCCATGCTTCAGATCCACATCAATCAGTTCCAGTCTCTTCGAAATTGGCTTCCCGCCGAAGCTCCCGGTGAAGGTGACCTTGATGATCTGTTCGTTGGGTTTTCCGCTGCTTGGGGGCTCTCTTTCCACCAACACATCACCGGCATTGATGCCATCGAATCCCTCTAGGGCGGCCTGAAGGGTTTGCGCCCTGACATTGAACGGGAACTCAGCCGTCTTCTGCTCGGGGAAGTCTCTTATTGCTTTGAATTCGGCAAGGCCGCCCATCAGCTTGATGATATCTGCCGCCGTGGTCACGCCAGGCACAATCGTGATCGTCAGCGTTTTCGAATCACCGTGGTAAACCGCACCAGCCGCGTCACCATTGACATACTCGACCGTCACATCATTGAGAGCAGTGCCAGTTGCCGTGGCGATAAACGTCAAGTCATTGTTCTGACCCGGACTTGTGATCCTTGCATAGGCAGTATCCTCATTACTTCCCGTCGTACCCGTTGTACCGGGTGCAGTGTTGATCACCCCGTTGGTGCCGTCTTCAGCCGCTATCGCTTCAAACTCATCGACATCTTCCACCTTCGCGATGACATCAGCTGCGGTCGTAACTCCGGGAATCACTGTGATCGTCAGCGTTTTCGAATCACCGTGGTAAACCGCACCAGCCGCATCACCATTGACATACTCGACCTTTACGTTGTTGAGACCCGTCCCGGGTCCCGTCGCCCTGAACGTCAGATCATTGTTGGGACCAGGGCTCGTGATGGTCACATGCGCGGCAGCGTCGGCAGTGCCCGTCGTACCCGTTGAGCCAGGGGCCGTATTGACCACTCCGGTCGAGCTGCCTTCGCCTGGAGGCTGGAATTTGACTCTGAATCTGCCGGAATCCGCCGAAAAGGAAATCCTCTGGACCTCATTTGCCGCCAGCCCCAAATAGGTTTTCACCTCATTGAGTGTATCTTGCTCAACGGTCCGATTGATGTTGTCTGTCTTCCATACGCCCCCGTTGACCGTTCCCACGTAGACAACGTCGGGATGTTTCGGGTGAACCGCGATGGTCTGGACCGCACCGGCGAAGCCGCTGTTCGCATCGTTGATCCCAAGTGATGCGAGGCTTCCCATTCCCCCCGGGCTTTGGACGATAGAAGGTCCCTGTTCCAGCCAGGGAGCCTGTCCGGGCAATTCAACGGTGTGGCCAGCGTGGATGAAGACTTGACCCGAAGGAGACGTTGCATCGCCGTCCGGCCCAACGTAAGTGATCGTCCCTGTGGCCGAGAGAAGCTCCACCACACCGTCCGCTCCCTCTGCGCCGCCGTCTCCTCCTAATCCTCCCACATTATCGATGTGGCCTACCTGGATCTTCCCGTCATCGTTGCGCACGGTCACTACACCGCCATCTCCCCCCTTCTGACCGTTCGCGTTGCCAGCGCCTCCATTCGCCGCAATGTCCCCCGCGAGGGAAACAACACCGAGCCCGGAGGAATGGATCAGCACTTCCCCGGCGCTTCCTCCCGCAGCACCGGCCCTACCGGTTGTCGTGACAGTGCCCGCAATGGTGCTGGTAATCTCACCCCCGGCCGAAAGGGTTGCATTTCCACCAGAAGTCGTAAACGCGGCATTCAATAAAAGAGCACCGGCTTTGGCGTTCAGGGTCACGTCCCCGGCGTTGGTCGTAACCACAGCGCTTACCGTCATATTATCGCTCTGGGTTTTCACCAGCACGGCAGCGTTGGCCCCCGCAGCCACGACACCAGTCTTCTCAGGCCGGTCGGCATTTCCCGTGCCTGCCCGGGCAACGGTCCCGATCGTCAAGGCGTTCTTATCGACATAGGTCAGGCTGGATGCCCCACTCAAATCGGCGGCCAGGATGTTTACATCATTACCCTTATAGTCTAGGGTTACCTCCCCGCCGGTGGCGATCAGCTTGAGTTTCTCCGCTTCGATGGGCCTAAAGGGATACTGCGAAATGGTGGAGGTCGCCGAGAGCTGCACGATCCCGCGCTCCCCATCAGCTCCGGCGCCGCCGCCGGAGGTCCCCTTGCGTGTCGAAATCCCTCCCAGCTTGATCGATCCGCTGTCATTCCGAACGGTTACCACGCCGCCGTTGCCGCCATTGTCGCCCTCAAAAGCCCCAGCGGCTCCGTCTGCCGTAATGCCGCCACTCAGTATGATGTCCCCTGCTCCCGTAGATCGCAGGAGGACCTCTCCACCATCCGTACCCGGACTACCTGGCCCGCCCTCTGTCGTAATGCGACCTTTCATTGTGCTGGTGAGCGTCGTTCCGGCTGCCACAAATACGTTGCCGCCGGCTGTTGTGAGGGGAGCGCCCAATGTAACTGCGTCCGTATGCTCGATCGTTATGGCGGGAAGTTTGACCCAGCTGCCCGTTCCGGCAACATGGGGATCAGCACCGAAGCCATCACTCCCATTGAGATAGAACCTATTGTCATCGACACGCGTCACGGTAAAGATGCCGTTGGCCGCCGTATTGCCTCCAACTCCCTGAATCCGCACCCTGTTATCGTTCTTGAGGCCGTGCCCGTTTGAGGTAATGGTGATGGGGAGGCCGCTGGTCGCGCCCGTGATAGGATTGAGTTTGGACCATGTCCCCGATCCGGGCTTGTGGGTGTCGTTACCGGCGCCGGCATTGAGTCTGAAGGTATCGATGCCGGTTCTCCTCACCGTCCAGTCGCCGTTGGCGGCCGTGTTGCCCTCTACACCTTGGATTCTCAGGCGGTAGTCTCTATCCGCTAGAAGCCCGTGCGCAGCTGCCGTGATCACGATGGGCGAGGCGTTGGTCGCAACCGTGATGGGTCTGACCTTGAACCACATGCCCGTGTTGCCCTTGTATACACCGGAACTTCGGCCATCGCTCCCATCGAGGTAGAACTGGCCGTGGTCGTCGCCGCCCACTAACACCTGGAACACGCCGTTGGCCGCGATATTCCCTTCCACCCCTTGGACCAGCACCCAGTCGTTATTGGCGAGGCCGTGGCCCGCGGAATCAATGACAATGAGCGAGGTATTGGTGGCCCCCGAGATGCGATTTACCTTCACCCATGTACCCGTGTTGGCCGTGTAAGCCGCACCTAGACCGTCAACCCCGGTGAGGGTGAACTCGTCGTTGGCATTGGCCCCGCCGATTCCCCCTTTTTTCACCTGATGGAGTCCGTTGGCCGTGATGACTCCTCCTGCCCCTTCGATCCAGACCCAGTCATCGTTTTCGAGGCCGTGATTGGCCGATCTGATCACAATAGGGCTGTCACCCGTCGCGCCCGTGATCAGATTGAGTCCATACCAGGAGCCCGTATCCGGGGTGTACGTACCGTTGCCGGCTGCCGGGCCCAGCTGGAATGTATTGGCCTGAGCGCCGGTTACTTTGAAGGTGCCGTTGGACGCTGTATTGCCTTTGACCCCTTCGACCAGGACCAGATCATCGTCCGCCAGGCCGTGTCCATTCGAGCTGATCACGATGGGTGAAGCATTGGTCGCAGCCGCAATCGGCCCTCCTGCGATTGTGATCGGGGCATCCGTATTATCAAATAAGATCCCCTGACTGCTGAATCCCCCGGGCACCTGCACTGCACCGTTGAGATCGACTGCGCCTGTAGCATTTATCGTGAGACCACCCGTCAGGGTGACTCCATTTTGGAAAGTGACATCTGTTGCCTTTTCAATAATGAGGTTTCTCAGGCCGTTGCCTCCTACTAGGCCCAGGATCGTGACCTTCCCTCCGGCACTGATGGTGAGCGTGTCGGGATCGCCGTCGTTATCTCCCTCAATAACCCCCCCGGTCTTTCCGATCGTGATATCACCGTTGTCCGCGACCAGCCGTATATTGCCGTGCAGCACGATGGAATCGTTAATGGTGATGCCGGCATTTTGCGATACCGTCGTATTGGGATAGGGATCGGAGCCATTTCCAATGTTGGTGGTATGGCCCGATCCCAAAATGGTCAGCGAGGCATCATCGGATCCAATCACGTCGCCCCTGATCCAAACCTCACCACCCTCATTGGGCGTGGAGATGACCATGGGGTCGCTGAATGTGACCGCGCCGGCGGCGGACCCGATCTCGACCAGGTGGCTGCCGTCGGCCGCACCCACGGTGATCGTGTCAAATCCATCCAGGAGGTCCAGGGTTTCCTGGCTCAGGTTGAAGTCTCCCGGGGCGCCGCCACCAATCCCGATGGTCTGGTTGGGGTCCTCGGGACTGAGAACAAGGTGTGCCGAGAGGGTGAGAGGGGAGGGGTCAAAGACGCTGTCGCTGGAAACATATATAATAAGGATGGGCCGGGTGGGGTCTTGGGACGTTATTGGGAGTTCCAGGGAGAGGGTACCGGAGGCCTGAATGTCGATCAGGCTGTCCGGAGTTGAAGCATTGAGGAGGTCGGAGAGGGTCAGGGTGCCCGCAGCCGGCGGGTCCAGACCGTGGAAAACCAACTCCACCCGGGAATCAAAATCAAACCGGCCCCCTGATACAGCAAAGTTCGATTCGGGGAGATTTTCCACCGTCACACCCGGACCATCGATCTGCTCGTTGACCTGAACCGTCACGGAGGCCTCTCTCATGGTCAAAAATCCATCTTCACCAGAAATGGTAGCCGAGAAATCCAGTTTCAGCCCCAGGGTCAGGGTAAAGGCCGGATCAGAGTCAAAGGAGATGCCCAGCTCACGGAATCGATCCGGGAAGAGGCGTTCCAGGTCGACCGCAAAGTCAATCTGCCTGATGGCATCGATCGCAAAATCGAATCGAATCTGGTCGGTGTCCGGAATGTATTCGCCGCTGAGCTTGAATGGCTCGGTAGTAGTTCGTCCCTCGAAATCGCTGAAGAGGGGATCCAGGTTCGTGGTGCGGATGAAGTCCAGAAGACCCTTCAGGGTGGGAAAAGATCCGAAGTATGATTTCAGATCCGAGCGGACCTCATCCATTTTGGGAACGTAGGGCAATCCCAGGAGGAGTTGGAAGGTGGGCAGATAATCGCTGATCCGGAAGTCCTCGTTGAGCAGGGACCAGATCTTCGGCAGGTAAAGGTTAATATCCCAATCGGGCGCGATGGTAACCTCGAATTTGCTCTCGATCAGGTTTTTGAGCTTGGTTTTATGGGCGGCGTTTTCGAGGTTGAAATCAGCGAGGCCGATTTCGGGCAAGGATCCGATTTTGGCTAAAACCAGCTCGTCGGTCAGATCGAGATTGAAGGCTTCGAGCAGGACGAAATAATCCTGTGCCGCTGTGTGGATATCAAAAGCAGTTTTTGATTCCGCACCCGGGTCATCAAATAGGAGCTGGTTGATCGACAGATTGATAACCGGCAGCGGCGAGTCGAAGTCGTCACTTTGGACGACGGTCTTGCCCGCCTCATCCAATGCCGCGAACGTGTCCAGAATGGATTTTTTCAGCCCGCTGATGTCTGTTGTAAAATCCAACAGTAGGGCATCAGCGTCTTCCGCCGGATCGGGTTGGGATGCTGAAGCGTGTTCAGGATCCACTGAATTGACCTGCGGATCATCGGGCGCAAACATCCCGTAGAAGATCACACCGGCGGCCGCCAGGTCGACAAACTCCTCGACGGTCTCGTCGGTAACCGCCTCGATTTCATCCAGGGTGATGCGGCCGTCTGCGGTAATCGTGTCGGCGAAATGGACACTGATCCGCGCCTCCGGTTCCTTGTTTAGGATCCCGTCTGCCGGCGCAGTTCGAACCGATTCTTGACAGCTGTCGGCATCGTCTCCATGGGATTCGATGGACAGGGCGGCGTCAAATTGGCGCACAGCGGCAAAAAATTCGTCCGATCGGGTTGAATCAACCCCGAAGCTGTAATCGAGCTTAAGATCGGCGCTTAAATCGATAACCGTATGATTTTTATGTGAATTTTCGCCAAGATCGTCGGCCGGGCAGTGAGCGCAAACCTCACCTGTACGGGTTGCATTGACTTTTAAATCGAACTGCAACACGTCACCATCCGGACTCACCCCGCCATCCAGGCAATCGACGGTAATGTCTAAGTCACCGTAATCTCCTGGAATTTGCTCAATTGTCTGAAGTACGCCTTGACTGTCGGGCGGGTCGACAGCGTCGTTGAAATAGTCATACACCGGTTTGGCCAACCGGGTATCCAAAATTTCCTTCAAACCGATAAAATCACCCACGGTGAGGTCGCTGGTTGGCGTGATGGTCGCGCCAAACGCATCGAATTTTTCCAGCACGCCCCCCATCCGCGACAGGGCCTTCAGCCCCCTGACAATCTGATCCTGCTGGTGCGATGTGATCACCGAATCTTGATACGAAGATTCATCAGAGTCTGAGGCAGACGCATCATCGTCCTCGTACGCGTCCTCGTTCTCGTCCTCGAAGCCTTTGGAGTAATCGTGATCGTCCTCGCCCTCGAACTCATCCTCGAATTCGCTAGCGAGATCGCCATCGTACTCAGATTCAGATTCGTCCTCGAACTCGTTCTCGTCCTCGGATAAATCAGTCGGATCGTCTTCGCCGAGTCCGGCAAAAATGTCGTCTAAGGATTGGGAGGGATCGTAGGTGGTTTGGTTCTGGTAGGAATTTTCTTCGAGGCGGTCCTCATCGCCGATGGCAACCTCATCGATGTGAGGCAGCAGATCGGTGCCAAGATCGGATTCGCATTCGTCCGTCAGATCGCACGGCAAAGCCGCCGCCGTGTCGGCTGACAACAGAATCCGCGGTTCAAGGTTTTCTAACTCAAACCGGTTATGAGGACCGGACCGTTTCAACGTGAAAGTGCTCCCCCTGTAGTAAGCACGTTAGCGTTAATGGAACGGTTTTAGCCGGATGACCTGGTTCTCAGGCCAAAAAAATAGTTGATTGGTTGATCAGTTGATTGGTTAAATAGTTTTAAATATTGATTTATTCCATATATGCAAAGTAATTGGACATTTTATGATACTTAAAGTCTTTACATAAAGCGCGATGACAATGTCAATCATTTTTTTTATAGTACTATAAAAAATAAATTATATTCATGCCACTTTGTAATACACTAAAATGGCCAACAATTCCTCAATCCCTCAATTCCTCAATCCCTCAATCCCTCAATCCCTCAATCCCTCATCCTATACCGATTGGGAAGAGGGGATGTCAACCGTAAAAAATTGCGTGTTTATTACTAGCGAAAACTAGTGGCAAGTGGATTTTTTATTTTTGGACGCAGATTTACACGGATTTTCACAGATGTAAGTTGGTTGATAAGCTCATGAGTTGATAAGTTCATAAGCCAGATTGAATTTGAGCTGATTTTTGATGTATTCATATAATCACTTGACGTATTTACGATTTGTATATACATTTAAATCATGCAATTCGAATGGGACGAAAGGAAAAATGAATCGAATATACGAAAACATGGAATCGATTTTAATCATGTCCCAGAAATTTTCAACGGCCCGATGATAATCAACATCGATGATCGGTTTCACTATGAAGAAGAGCGATACATCGGCGTCGGTTTTCTGGGAAATATAATTTCAGTCGTAGCTTTTATCGAAAAGGAAGGGGAGGCCATTCGCATTATATCAGCAAGAAAGGCTAATAAATATGAAAGCAAAAAATTCGAAAAAGAAATCAAAAACCGATTGGGATAAGCTGCAGAAAATGTCTGATGAAGATATTGATTATTCTGATATACCTTCGCTTGACAACGAATTTTTCAAGAAGGGTAAGCTCCGATTGCCTAAATCAAAGCCACTGATTTCGATCAGAATAGATCCGGATGTATTAGAATGGTTTAAAGGTCAAGGCGTGGGTTATCAGACTCGCATGAATGCAGTGCTAAGAATGTACATGGAAGCCCAAACGGATCGTAAAAACGTGGCGTCAGATGCCTGAAAAATTTCATATGCCACGCCAGAGGGGTAGGTTGAAAATCTCACCCCGAAGAAATAGGCTAAGATTTCATTGGGTGAGCTGGGCAGGCAGATTTGCACCAGTAAAAGGGCTCGCAAGACCGCCGGTGAAGTCCTCCCTTTGAGCATTCAGGGAGAGCTGAAAGCCCCCCTCACCGTATGTAAACGCAAGGCGATACCGGTTATTTTTGTAGATCAGACTACCGGTCCGGATAAAATGGCTGTTTTTAACGCATGGCAGGCGCACTTTGATATGTGATGTATCCTACAAATTGCATCAAGACAAACATTCTTTGATTTTTTTCCGAGAATGGGTATAATCAGAGAATCTAACGGATCCAGAGGGATATTTATAAAAATTTCGTAAAAACAAAAATGCAAAATGGGAAACATATTATGCCGAATGTTAGCTACAATCATTTAATGTCTGAGATAAAAGCCCTGGATTTATCAGACCAACTTTGTCTTTTGGAAGAAATGGTGGCAATAATTCGTAAGAAAGCAAGTGAAAACCGATCCCGCAGCATTATGGAGCTGGAAGGCAAGGGTAAAGAGATTTGGAAAAACATTGATGTGCGAAAGTATATTGATGGGGAAAGATCGTCGTGGAATGGATAAATGATCTACAGGGCAAGACAGTTGGGCTGGACACGGCACCATTAATTTATTTTATAGAAGAAAATCCCACCTATTTTTACCAACGATGTCAGACTACCTGAGATACCGTCCATAAAAATTCTCTCCCTTGACGATTTAATCTAAGAGCCATATTCGATAGACTAAGTGCTCTTATTCGTAAATACGGTAACGTATTTCAGTAATAATATTCACCGCCGAGACGCAAAGGGCACAGAGGGTATCTATTTTTATTTGCCGCTGATCCGCCCAACTGACTGGCGTGCAGGAAGGACGGCAAATCAAAATCCGTTGCAACTTCTTTGTGGGACTTGTATACCGTTCGCACGTTTATGAGAATATTATAACTGGCTCAATGATATTTGCCCGTAGGGTAGGTGTTTTTCCCTTTCTGGCCTCTCAGCAGAAAGTGAAAAGAAAAATCAACTCTGCGTTCTTGGCCCCTCGAGCGCAGCCCCGCAGAGCGGGATGCAAGCTCGGGCGCGTGAATCCATGTCTAAAGACTAATTGAGAAGTGCCAAGACATCGGCACCTATCTACCAAAATAAGGCAATCTCAGTTAAGCTGAATTTTGGCTTCAATAGTAGGTTGGGTTGAGATCCCCAAGGGTTTTGTCGGGTTTCGTTCCTCTAGCCAACCTACTAAAAACTGTCTGTTGTTGCTATTTCGACTCTGGGATCGAAACCCAACGCCTTGCATTCGATCCGATATATTTCATCCTTAAATTTGTATATATGTCCGCAATTTTTAAGGCCACGGGCATTGTAAATACCGATTTTCGGCAATTAAGTTATAAGGTTACAATCACTATGTTTGTTCACCAACAGGGATTTTAGCCCTCAGGGCTTAAGCTTTTCTCTCTGTGTCTCCGTGGTGAATTAAATCTTGAAACTGCAATAGACCTTGCGCTATTAACCAGCGATGTCTGGTGGGCACAGCCCACCCTACGGTAAGGAATCTTCGCGACGTCAGGGCTAATCGAGGCGTCGGGGTGCTCTATTCGTCATGCCCGCGGAGGCGGGCATCCAGCCGCAACAGCACCTCATTTCTGAATTCCTGCCTTCGCAGGAATGACGGCCTCAATCTAATGAAACTTCACGATAAATCGTGATTTACGCTTCGCTTCAACCGGCTTACCCGGGTTAGGCTATTTTACTATTGGAAATTATATGAGAAAGAGATAAAATCCAATTGTGTTTTATCTTGTTATTTGTTGATATCCAATAGTACTTCAGCTTTTGGCCATGAGCGTTGTATCTTGTCGGTCAGACACCCAGAATTTTGGGTGAAATTAATCTGTCCTCGAAACCCTAGCCGGGGGCGGAGACAATTTCATGACCCGGTTTTCGGGTTTTCCGGAGACAGCCGGCTGCATCGCATTTCAGCGCCTGTGATGCATACCGACCCTGGGCCGTGTCGAAGATGGCCCGGGAAAATTTCGAGGACGTCCGTGAAATATTGATTTTTTTCTAGCTTTTAAGCTTCAACACTTTAGACGATATTCGATAATTTTCAGCTTCTCATCAATTCCGAATATTTTATTGGATATTTTAATTCCGAACTCAGCCCAACTTCAATCTTCACTTCAAACGTTGTCAAATATTGACCCGGATGATGCGCTTGTTATTTCTGAAGTGGTATTTGCTGAATTGGGATCGCAGTTTAAGTCCTCCAATGAACTGAGTAGATTTTTTAGGGACACCGGTATTATTCTGGTGCAATCGAATGAAGACTCGTTGTTTGAAGCCAGTCGCGCCTGGAGGAAATATTCTCAACGCAAAAAAAATACGATTGTCTGTCCTTTTTGTGGCAGGAACCAGAAACTTGCCTGTGATACCTGCCAAAAGATTATTTCTTTTCGCCAACATATACTGAGCGATTTTTTGATCGGAGCGCACGCTAAGATCCAGGCCGACCGCTTAATAACCAGGGACAGAGGATTTTATCGAACTTATTTTCGCGATCTGGATATCTTTACGCCAAAATGAGAAACAAATTTGTCGTTAGTAAAAGACAAACGATATGCCCTTGTTTTTTATTTCTGCAAAATGGCTTCGGTCGGTGGTGTGAATCTCCTTGCAGCCGGCAAGCATGAATGTGGCCAGAATGATCGAATCAATATACGGAATGCCTCGTCCGGCTTTTAATGAAGCGGCTTTTTCAATTATGGGTCGATCCACTGGCATTACCCGGGCTGATTTATCGATGCTGTCCACCAGTTTCTTGCCCCTGCCCGGTTGGCCTATCCGAAAAGCGATATAGAGCAATTCACCCAGTGTCATCACGGAGACAACCGGCAACGTATCGCTTTCGGCCAACGAAGCCCAAAACGCAATGGGATTTGATTCACTCTTCATCAATCCAATAAAAAAACCGGTGTCTAGGCCGACCATCGATCGTTCTCCCGTTCATGCCGCCATTCGGAAATTGCTTCAGCAAGCCGATCTGACTTGCCCAGAGATTGGGCGATTGTAACAACCTTTCGGACCGCCTCGTTTCGATCCGCATCCATAAAATAGTGGCGCAATGCCTCCTGGATGAGTTGCGATGGCGGCCGCCCGGTTGATTCGACCAGGGAAAGCAGCTCTTTATTCAAATAGACGCTGATATTTCTGCCGGTTGCCGGCTTGTCATTTTGCGATTCGATCCTCGCCATTGCCTTGCTCCTATAGATTTTTATCTAAAATATTAATTTCTAATATAATCTATTAGATTAGCTCGGTCAAGGGTTTATAAAGCTGAAAAATTTCTGATCTGGTGAGGTTGTAACTCCAGAGAAAATGGCTCCGCCCCGCTTAATTAGAAGGTTGGGTCACTGAGTTTGAAACAGGATCACCACATTTTCTCCTTGCTGCTTATAATAGACCCGATAGCCTGGGCTATATTTGTTGGGACACCTTGGTGAAATAGGTTTAAGTCTTCACTGGGCAGGCAGATTTTCACAGATCTATGTAAGTTGATAAGCTCATAAGTTGATAAGTTCACAAGCCAGATAGAATTTGACGCCTATTCCGAAATGGTCGATAAGTTAGCCAACATTATATTATCTATGGTTATTTGTAGTTGAAAAATGTGGCCGCCTATATTATAAACTGCATATATGTTGCGGATTATCATGAAATATCGAAATTGATTTGAGGAATGTGATGTATCAACGAACCCTTGATTTGGCAGAACTCTTGAAAAAAAAGTCGTTTTTTTTGTTCGGCCCCAGAGGGACCGGAAAGACGACGCTCCTGCGCCACACCCTGGCTGACGCCACTGTAATCGACCTGCTGGAAACTAATACCTACCGCGAGTATTTAAAAAATCCATCACTTATTTCAGAACAAAAGTTAAAGCCGATTGTGGTCATCGACGAGGTTCAAAAACTGCCGGAGATATTGGACGAAGTGCACCGTCTGATAGAAGCGCAAAAGCTGACGTTTTTGCTGACCGGCAGCAGCGCCCGCAAACTAAAAAGAGGCGGAGCCAACTTGCTGGCGGGCAGAGCCTGGTGGGCCGAAATGTTTCCGTTAACGTCATGCGAAATCCCGGATTTTGATTTGATGACCTATCTCAACAGGGGCGGATTGCCAGCGGTTTATCCGAGCGATGATTATGTCGAGGAGCTCAGGGCCTACACGGCCTTGTATCTGAAAGAGGAAATCCAGAATGAAGCATTGACTAGAAAAGTGGCTCAATTCTCCGAGTTTCTGGATTTGATGGCCCTGAGCAATGGTGAAGGGATAAGCTATCAGTCCATTGCCGGCGACTGCGGCGTATCACCCAACTCCATCAAGAACTACATCCAGGTATTGGAAGACACTTTGGTGGCCTTTCAGCTCAAGGCGTTTACAAATACCCGCAAAAGAAAGGCCATTGCCCGATCCAAGCTCTATTTTTTTGATATCGGCGTAACCAATTCGCTGGCGAACCGGGGTGAAATTATGGGCGGTTCGGAATTATTCGGCAAGGCATTTGAGCATTTTATCCTGCTGGAGGTGAGGGCCTTTTTGTCCTATGCGAGAAAAAACATTCAGATGTGCTATTGGCGGTCCACGTCCCGCTTTGAAGTAGACCTGGTCCTGGGCAACCAGTGGGGGATCGAAATAAAAAGCGCAGCATCGATACAAGACAAGCACCTCAAAGGGATCCGGGCATTGAAGGAAGAAGGCAATATTCAAAATTTCGCCGCCGTCAGCTGTGATCGAAATGAAAGAATAACACAGGATAACATCGCCATCTTCCCCTGGAAACTTTTTTTGGAACAATTATGGAACGGGGATATCATCTGATTTGCGAACCTGGGTATTGTTTTCGATCCGCCCATGGCGAAAGCTGTCATATTCGATTGAGTTGAAATCTCATTATCTCCTACAATTACAGTGAGATTTGGTGGGCACAGCCCACCCTACAATAATGAATTTTTGGTCACGCTAGGGCTAAGAATAGGTCAAACGGATTTCAGAAAATGTAGCGGCGGGGTTTATCCCCATAAGCGCTAAGTTATTTTAAGCCGTTTTTTCATTTAAAAATATTTTGATAACTGATAGTTACGTCTTCGTGTAGACTCAGAAAGCAATTTTGAAATTTCGTTCCAGCGTGCTATCATTTCTT
>Ga0209678_1000120_pt1 | contig 31687 bp, 23 predicted proteins | sample WorMetilvaeELBA1_FD_187404 | JGI IMG/M metagenome (GOLD analysis project Ga0209678, IMG submission 187404) | Marine gutless worms symbiont microbial communities from Max Planck institute for Marine Microbiology, Germany - Olavius ilvae ELBA.1... ...
AAGATAACTACCGTTTACGAGTTTTTAATGCAAGTAAAAAATGCATTAAACTGGAAAATCTTCGTTTTCCTTTTATGCGATATTAATCAGCAATATCAAAGAGTTCTGGATACCCGTTCGAACACTAAATAAAAATAATTAAAATCGAATCCATTCCTCAGAAGTTTCATAAGAGCGAGGCCTCTGGCCGCGAGCGTCCCGTCTGATCGGAAAAGAAACTAATGAACATCGAACGTCCAACATCGAACGTCCAACATCGAACATCGAATAATGTATTCTGCCAGCCGTGAGCTTTTTTTGCCGAACGGTCTATTTTAAAACGACTGAGCGAAGCGATTCCACCATGCGTCATTCGTCATTTTATTTCATATGACGTGACAGGAAACCGAGCAGCTGAAAACTAACACTCCCCCCAAGCTTCTGACAACACCCTCTCTGAATAATGGCCCTCAAAATGGCTGCGGGATCTGCTCCCTACCGTGTCAATGGAAGGCCGGAATCCTCGATAAAGTCCCCAGGTACAGGGCTTTGGCGGCATTGCCCTGCTCAAGGCGCCGTCGTTGGACAATAAATAGGGTTGACATGTCAACTCCGATAACATAAAAAATATAGATGCATTGAGATATTTGCATTATAGAATAGGCTGTCACCCTACAGCAATTATTCTTCCCGCCGCTTGAATTTAAATAAAAGCTAAAATTATAAGCTATCGCATACTATATATTTTGATAATTAATTCCTGTCACGACACAAAGGCACACTATCATTGTATATGGTATGGTTGATATAACGCTTGTTTCCATAAATAGCTGTATATTTAGGAATACTTGTATGAATTGCTGTAGACATTTAACGATTTAAGGAGGTGCAAATGGAAAACGAAAAGGCTTTTTATGAGAGACTGGAGAGCAAAGGCGTCTCCAGGAGGGATTTCATGAAGTACTGCACGTTTCTCACGGCAGCCATGGGACTCTCCTCCTCATTTGTTCCCAAAGTGGCGGAGGTGTTTGCCGCACCGGCCCAGAGACCACCGGTCATCTGGCTGCATTTTGGGGAATGCACCGGTTGCTCCGAGGCAGTTTTGAGAAGCCAGTATCCCTATGTGGACGATCTGGTTCTCGAGATTCTCTCGATTGAATACCATGAGACGATTATGGCGGCAGCGGGACAACAGGCGGAAGACCAACTGCATGCGGCAGTGAAAAAATACAACGGCAAATTCATCTGTGTCGTTGAAGGCGCCATCGCAACCAAATTCGACGGCGGCTACGGCAAAGTCGGCGGACGGACATTTCTGGAAATCGGCAAGGAAATCTGCACCAAGGCGGCCGGGGTCATCTGTATCGGCTCCTGCTCATCGTTCGGCAACATTCAGGCCGCGGCCCCCAACCCGGGCGGCTATAAGAGTGTCGGTGAGGCTCTGGGCATCAAAACGGTCAATATTGCCGGCTGCCCGCCCAATCCGGTTAGCTTTGTCGGTACGGTTGTCAACTACCTCCTCCTGGGAAAACTGCCGGAATTAGACGACCTGGGACGCCCCATGTTTGCCTACGGCAAATCCATTCATGACCAGTGTCCGCGCCGGTCGCATTTTGAAAATGACGAATTTGTTGAACAATTCGGCTCCGATGAAGCTGCGGAAGGGTACTGCCTTTACAAGGTCGGCTGTCGCGGTCCGGAAACCTACAACAACTGTCCCATTGCTAAATTCAACGACGGCACCAGCTGGCCGATTGAAGCCGGGGCCCCCTGTATCGGCTGCAGCGAACCGGCGTTTTGGGATAAATTCACTCCATTTTACGAGGAATTGTAAACGGCAGGCAGCCTAAGAATGGAATTAAAGCCTTTCTGATATAGGAGGAGGAGATCATATGGCACAACGAATTACGATAGATCCAATTACCAGAATCGAAGGCCACCTCAGAATCGAAGTTGAAGTGGCCGGCGGCAAAGTGGTCAACGCCTGGAGTTCAGGCCAAATGTTCAGAGGTATTGAACTTATCCTGCAGGGGCGCGATCCCCGGGATGCACATCATTTTGTGCAGCGTTCATGCGGGGTCTGAACGTACACCCATGCTCTGTCCTCGGTGAGGGCAGTCGATAACGCGGTGGGCGTCAAAATTCCCAAAAATGCCCGACTTGTTCGCAACCTGCTCATGGGAGCCCAGTTTCAGCACGACCATATCGTTCATTTTTATCATCTGCATGCCTTAGACTGGGTCGATATTGTCAGCGCACTCAAGGCCGATCCTAAAAAGACCGCGGCTCTGTCGGACAATGTCAGCAACGCCCCGATGGGGGGCAGTTCATATTTTAAAGGCGTCAAGCAGCGACTGCAGACCTTTGTCGACAGCGGTCAACTGGGTCCGTTTTCCAATGCCTACTGGGGGCATCCGGCTTACAAACTGCCGCCCGAAGCCAACTTGATGGCAGCTGCGCACTACATCGAAGCCTTGCGCCTGCAAGCCCGGGCGGCCCGGATGCACGCCATCTTCGGCGGTAAAAATCCGCATCCACAATCCCTGGTGGTCGGTGGTGTGACCTGCGTCAGGGATCTCAGGCCGGATCGGATCGCTGAATTTCTTTACATCACCAAAGAAACCCAGGATTTCATTAAAAACGTCTATATCCCCGACCTTCTGGCAGTGGCCTCGTTTTACAAGGATTGGGGCGCCATCGGCGGGACCAGCAACTTCCTGGCCTGGGGTGAATTTCCCGAGACCGACAAGGAGCCCGAAAGCTTGTACATGCCCCGGGGCGTCATCATGAATCGCAATCTGGCCGGTTTGAAAATGGCCCATCAGGATAAAGTGACCGAGGACGTCACCCGCGCCTGGTATACTGACGGTGCAGCGAAACATCCCTACGAAGGCGAAACCAAACCACTGCAGGAAAACCCAACGTATACGCCCGGCGACGGTAAATACTCCTGGTTCAAGGCACCGCGCTACGAGGGTGAGCCCTGTGAGGTCGGCCCGCTGACCCGGGTGCTGGTGGCCTACGCCAAGGGGCACAAAGACATTAAGCCGATTGTGGATCATGTTTTGAAAACCCTCAACGTTCCGGCCGCCGCATTGTTCTCAACTTTGGGCAGAACGGCCGCGCGAGGCATTGAATCCCTGGCCATCGGTGAGCGGGTGCAGGCTTGGGTTACGGAATTGGTCGAAAACCTCAAAAACGGCGATACCGAGACTTACCAACCCTATGAGATGCCCGACAGCGCCATGGGGGTGGGACTCAACGATGTCCCCAGAGGGTCGCTGGGCCATTGGATCCAGATCGAAGACAAGAAGATTAAAAATTACCAGTACGTTGTTCCCTCGACCTGGAACCTGGGTCCGCGGGATACGGCCGGGAAATTAGGTCCGATCGAAGAAGCCCTGATCGGTACTCCGATTGCGGATCCCAAAAAACCGCTGGAAGTTTTGCGAACGGTTCATTCCTTTGATCCGTGTATTGCCTGCGGCGTGCATGTTATCGACCCGGATTCCAACGAGGTTTACAAGATCAAAGCATTATAATTAGCGATTGAAATCCCGCAGCCTCCTGATTCTAAGGGAGGCTGTGGTGCTTTTAGGGATTGAAAATTGAAGATTGAATTTACAATCCTTGGTCCGTCCGGCAGGGTGACGTCAAAGTAAATTCTAAACCAGTTGCATTAATAAAATTTTACAATACAAGAAAATCTCAAATCTCAAGCACCAAAATACAAATAAATCTCAAATTTCAATATTCAATGACCAAAACATGCGCCAAATATAAAGCTCACCACAACGTAAAATCCGGTGAACTAGGGATGATGCCATTGGGCACAATGGCAGACGGATCCTTTGTTTGGATTTTTGAGATTGGATCATTGGGATTTGTTTGAGATTTGATATTTGATGCTTGGAATTTTCATGATTTTTGTTAGGCAGGTAATTTTCGCAAAATTAGTTATTTATCTCCTTAAATGACGGAACCCTGGGTTCGTCCGGTTCTGCTATTGACTAGATAGCCCGACATATTGTAGACTACTACATTGTGACTATTTCCAGAAAATTATTATGGGAAATTATTTGATACATGAATCCAGATAATGAAAGTCCGTTTGATGCGCTGTATGCCGCGGAGGTGATGGTGCTGGGCATCGGCTGCATCCTTTACTCCGATGAGGGGTTTGGGGTGCGGGTTGTCGAAAAAATGGAGAAGCAGTACGAATTTTCGAATAATGTCCTGCTCGTCGACGGTGGCGTGTTGGGCATTAATTTGTTGGGGGTGATTTCAAAACCGGAACATCTGATCGTGGTGGATGCGATCCGCAACAAAGGCAACCCCGGCGACCTCTACCGGCTGGAAGGGGATGCCATTCCCGATCGAATCCGGGCGAAGAATTCCTTGCACCAGGTCGATTTTCTGGAGGCTTTAACACTCTGCCAGGCGCTGGATAAAGTGCCGAAGACGGTAATTATCGGCGTTGAGCCGCAAGATATAGATACCCAAAGCCTCGAATTAACCCCACCCGTCCAGGCCCAAGTCGATCCGGTAATCGAAATGGTCCTGGTCGAGCTTGATCGTCTGGGGGTATCTTATAAGAAAGGAATTACGGATAATGTGTCTTGCAATCCCCTCCAAAATAACCCACATTGAAAATAATATGGCCACCATTGACGTGGACGGTGTCCAACGGCAAGCCAGCATGCTGCTGTTGGAAGATGCCGCCGTCGGCGATTATGTCATCGTCCACGCCGGCTTTGCCATCCATAGAATTGATGAAGCTGCGGCCATGGAAACCCTGAAATTCTTAAAGGAAGCGGCAGATTTTGTCGAAGGCGGAGGGGGGAACCCTGATTGAGCCTTTGGATTTTTGTGTACCTACCGCGGTGAGCAATTGAAATTCAGTGGTGTTTACCATATCGATCTGAGGTTTCGGGTGTCAGGTTTCAGGTGTCAGGAAAGATGGATCCAGAAAACCGGATTCAATCTCTGACGTTTTTGTTTGTGGTGCATTTTACAGCCCCCAAAGAGACAAAATAAACAAATCGCAATTTTTGAGGCGGAGCGATCGTTCGCCATTGTTATGACTCGAAATATTGTTGCCAAACGGTTGAAAGTTAACGGCATTGTCCAGGGCGTCGGCTTTCGGCCTTTTGTTTTTCAGCTCGCCCGGAAATATAGTCTGAAAGGTGTCGTGGCCAATACGTCATCGGGTGTATCCATCCATATTGAGGGCCTGGCCGAATCAGTTTCTTCTTTTGAAGCTGACTTAGCCAACCAAGCCCCACCCCTGGCCTACATAGTCGATATTGCCGGCCAAACTGCCAAGGTTGGCCAATATTCTGATTTTGCCATCGTTAAAAGCCAGGGCAATTCCCAAATGTCCACCTTGATTTCACCGGATGTCTCAGTGTGCGACGATTGCCTGGCTGAACTTTTGGACCCCGCCAACCGGCGTTTTCATTATCCCTTTATCAATTGCACCAACTGCGGACCCCGCTACACCATCATCGACGATATCCCCTATGACCGACCCAAAACATCCATGCGGCATTTCAGCATGTGCCACGCCTGCCAGGCCGAGTATGATGAACCCACCAATCGGCGTTTTCATGCCCAGCCCAATGCCTGTGACGACTGCGGACCCCATGTCGGTCTTTTTGACAATCGGAAAAACGTGATTGACGACCCCAATCCAATCGGCAAAGCGGTCAGGCTGTTGAAACGGGGTAATATCCTGGCGATCAAAGGGCTTGGCGGATATCACCTGGCAAGCGATGCCGGCAACAGCGATGCGGTCAGGCGCTTGCGCCGCCGGAAAAATCGCGAAGAAAAGCCGTTTGCCCTCATGTCGGCCGATCTTGCGACCATTCGCGGCTATGCGGACGTCAGCCGGCAAGAGGAACAACTGTTGAGCTCTATCCGGCGGCCGATTGTGCTTTTAAGAAAAAAGACCCCCAATTCAATTTCGGATCAAGTTGCCCCGCGCAATAATTATTTTGGGGTTATGCTGCCCTACACCCCGCTGCATTACCTGCTGCTGCAGCACGATTTTACCGCCCTGGTGATGACCAGCGGCAATTTGAGCGAGGAACCGATTTCGATTGATAACGAGGATGCATTTAACAGACTGGGCGGGATTGCCGACTATTTTTTAATTCACGATCGCGATATTTATCTGCGCAGTGATGATTCGATCGTCAGGCACGCTGCCGGGGCCCAGCGGTTTATCCGACGTTCAAGGGGATTTGTGCCGATCCCGATTTTTCTGAAAGAAGAGGTGCCTCCGATCCTGGCTTGCGGCGCTGAACTCAAAAATACCATCTGTGTCACCAAGCAGGACAAAGCCTTTTTAAGCCAGCATATCGGGGACCTTGAAAATATTGCCACCTTTGATTTCTTTCAATTGACCGTCGAACATTTGAAACGGATCCTCGACATTGATCCCGAAATCCTGGCCTGCGACATGCATCCGGACTATATGAGCAGTCAATTTGCTGCAACACAGGCGGAAATTCCGAAAATTCAGATTCAGCACCACCATGCCCATGTGGTCAGTTGCATGGCTGAGCATAAGCTTGACGGAGACGTGATCGGTCTGGCCTTCGACGGAACCGGTTATGGGCCGGACGACACCGTATGGGGCGGGGAAATTTTGCTTGCCAGCAGCTATGAATTTAAGCGGGCCGGGCACTTGGCCACCGTTGCCATGCCGGGCGGTGCCGCGGCCATCAAGCAACCGTGGCGGATGGCCGTCAGCTATCTCCAGGCTACCTTCGGTGATGATTTCCAAGACCTGGATCTGCCCATGCTGAGGGAGATCGAAGTTGAGAAGGTGACGATCCTCAGGCAGATGATGTCCCAAAAGGTTAATTCTCCGCTCACCTCGAGCCTGGGCCGCCTATTTGACGGTGTGGCGGCACTCTGCGGGATTCGCAATCAGGTCAATTTTGAAGGGCAGGCCGCCATGGAATTTGAAATGCTGGCGGCAGAATCGACCGGGCAAGTGTATGATTTTCAATGGGAGCCGGGTGAAAATTGTCGGCTCCTGACGGCACCGATCATCGAAGGCGTGGTGGCAGATATGCAACGCCGGGTGGCGGTTGCTGAAATCAGCGCCAAATTCCACCGTACCCTGATCCAGCTGTTTGCCGAATTTTCCGATTTTATTCGGCGGGATACAGGCTTAAATCGGGTTGTGTTAAGTGGGGGGTGTTTTCAAAATGCCACCCTGTTGAGCGGATTGGTTCAAGCATTGCGTGACAAAAAATTTGAAGTGTTCACCCATCAGCAGGTGCCGGCCAATGATGGCGGTATCAGCCTGGGGCAGGCGGTGGTGGCGGCAGCGGCGGTGGCCGGAAGATAGTGAAATAAAGTAAAATACTCAGGCACCTAAGTGACCGGCGACACAAACAAAGCCGCCACGCGTTAGGAGCGCTGCGCTTGAAGAGCGTTTCACTTGAGGAGCATCGCCTGCGGCGGTTGGAGGAGCGCTGCGCTTGAGGAGCGTTTCACTTGAGGAGCATCGCCTGCGGCGGTTGGAGGAGCGCTGCGCTTGAGGAGCGTTTCACTCGAGGAGCATCGCCTGCGGCGGAAGGAGGAGCGCTGCGCTTGAGGAGCGTTTCACTTGAGGAGCATCGCCTGCGGCGGAAGGAGGAGCGCTGCGCTTGAGGAGCGTTTCACTTGAGGAGCATCGCCTGCGGCGGTTGGAGGAGCGCTGCGCTTGAGGAGCGGCCCTGCGGACCTTGAGACGAGAGGATTTCTATCTTAAAGCAAAAATGAGATCAACCTTTAAGCTATCAGGTTTATACATTGAAATACAAGTTAACTGATTTACCTCAAGCGCAGCGCTCTTCAAGTGAAACGCTCCTCCAGCGCAGCGCTCTTTAAGCGAAGCGGTCCGTATCGGCGCTCTTCGAGTGAAATGCTCCTAAAGCGCAGCGCTCTTCAAGCGAATTTTTTTCTTCGCGCTCGTTTTAATTTTTAAAGGACATTACTAATGACTTTGAAGCATATTGATGAATATCGTGACACGAAAATAGCACAAAAACTAATTAAAAAAATTAAAACTACCAGCCGGCGTCCCATCAGGTTGATGGAAGTCTGCGGGACTCATACGGTGTCAATCTTTCGCAGCGGCATTCGCTCGGTACTGCCGGAAACCATTTCCCTGCTTTCCGGCCCGGGATGCCCGGTATGTGTCACCGACCAATATGAAATCGATGCCTTTATTGAGCTGGCCCGCGTCGATGATGTTATCGTGACCACCTTCGGTGACCTGATGCGAGTTCCCGGATCCGTCTCTTCACTTCAACAAGAACGGGCGGCAGGACGTGATATCCGGGTGGTTTACTCGACTTTTGACGCCCTGGAGGTTGCCCAAAAAAATCCGGACCAGAAAGTGGTCTTTTTAGGAGTCGGATTTGAGACGACGGCACCGACCATCGCGGCATCCATTCTGCAGGCATCTCAATTGCAGGTCAAAAATTATTCGGTGATATCAGCCCACAAACTGGTGCCGCCGGCACTGGAAACGCTGATGAGTCTGGACGATGTAAAAATAGACGGCTTCATTTTGCCTGGTCACGTGTCGGTTATTATCGGTTTGGATGCCTATCGGCCGTTTTTTGAAAAATACAAAACGCCCTGTGTGGTCGCCGGTTTTGAGCCGGCAGATATCCTGCAGGCCATCAGCATGCTGACCGAGATGATCGAGACCAGCAACCCGGGGCTTGAAAATGCTTATCCCCGGGCCGTTACCGCCGAGGGTAATGCCAAAGCCCGGCAGATTCTAACCGACATCTTCGAGCCGGCCGATGCCTGCTGGCGGGCGATCGGCCGGATCCCGGGAAGTGGATTGAAAATTCGAGATGAATTTGCCGTGCATGATGCGCTGAAACAATTTGACATCCAGGTTCCGGATCCCCAAATTCCATCCGGCTGTGCCTGTGGCGAAATCTTAATCGGGAAAAAAATTCCCCCCGAATGCAAACTATTTCGCAAAGTGTGCACCCCCATGGATCCGGTGGGACCCTGCATGGTGTCGACCGAGGGAACGTGTGCGGCGTATTATAAGTACCACGTTTGAAGTGGGAAGTCTTTCGATTGCGGATTTTGGATTTCGGATTGCGGATTGAATTGGCAAAGGGCAGAGAGCATGGCGCATGGGGCAAAGAGCTAAGGGCCTGGAGCGTGGCGCATGGGGCAAAGAGCTAAGGGCCTGGAGCGTGGGGCAGAGGACAGACGACGGAGGTCAGAGGACAGATGACAGAGGACAGAGGTCAGAGGACAGAGGTCAGAGGACAGAGGGCCCGTCTTCGCTCTCCGAGTTACGCCGCGGCAAGCAGTGGGCAGAGGACCCGTCTTCGCTCTCCGAGCTACGCCGCGGCACGCAGAGGTCAGGGAACAGAGGGCAGAAGTAAAAGTAAGCAGGTAGTCGTTATTTGTTATTAGTTATTGGACGCTGTTCCGGGACACCTGGCTTTAATTAAGGTGTTGGGGCGTTTCTCAAATATTTCCGCGACGATTACGCTAGGGGCTTGCGTTGGAAACACCTTGCTCTCTGAATTTCGCCGCCGATGAGTTGTGGGAGCGGCTTTTAGCCGCGATTGAAATCGAAAACAAATCAAATTTACAAAAACAACATACAACTGACCACTGACAACAGACAAATTTTATGAAATCAGACAAAATACTTTTGGATCATGGCAGCGGGGGCAAGATCTCGCATAGTCTGACAACCGACATGCTGTTGCCGGTATTCGACAGCCCCATCCTTGCGGAATTAAACGATGGGGCCATCTTTGAACTCAATGGACAGCGCATGGCATTCTCCACGGACTCCTACACGGTGGATCCCATCTTTTTCCCGGGAGGAAATATCGGTGATCTGGCGATAAACGGCACCGTGAACGATCTTGCCATGTGCGGGGCAACCCCCCTGTATCTTAGTGTCGGGCTGATTATCGAAGAGGGGTTTACGCTGGCTGATCTGGGCAAAATCGTCGACGATATGGGCGCTGCCGCCCGCGCAGCTGAAGTCAGCGTGGTTACCGGTGATACCAAGGTCGTGCCCAAAGGGGCGGTGGACCGAATTTTTATCAATACCTCCGGGATCGGTTTGATACCATCGTCCATCAATGTTGCCAGCCGCAACGCGGCTATCGGCGACCGGATAATTTTAAGCGGCACTATCGCAGATCATGGCATCACTGTTCTAACCCAGCGGGAGGGGCTGTCCTTTAAAACCGGATTGAAAAGTGATACGGCGCCGCTGAATCACATGGTCAAGCAACTATTTGCCGTCAGCGACAATGTTCATGTGTTGAGGGATCCGACCCGCGGCGGCGTAGGCACAGCTTTAAATGAAATTGCCGATCAATCCGGGGTCGGCATCAAAATTTTTGAAGACAGAATCCCCCTAAAAAAGGAAGTCGGCGGCGCCTGTGAGCTGTTGGGCTTCGATCCCTTGTACCTGGCCAATGAAGGCAAGCTGCTGGCTTTCGTGTCCGCGGAGGATACAGACGCGGTTTTAGCGGCCATAACTGAGACTCCTTTTGGCAAAAGCGCCGCTGTCATCGGAGAAGTGATTGCCGACCACACCGGTAAAGTCGTTATGGAGACCCGGATCGGGGGCCAGCGCATCGTGGATATGCTGGCCGGGGAGCAGCTGCCGCGCATTTGCTGAATATGCATGGGGCGGAGGGCTGGGCGCATGGGGCAGAGGGCAGAGGGCAGAGGGCAGAGGGCAGGGGGCAGAGGGCATGGGGCAGAGGGCATGGGGCAGAGGGCAGAGGGCAGAGGGCAGAGGGCAGAGGGCAGAGGGCATGGGGCAGAGGGCAGAGGGCAGGGGGCAGAGGGCAGAGGGCAGAGGGCAGAGGGCAGAGGGCAGAGGGCAGAGGGCAGAGGGCAGGGCGCAGAGGGCAGAGGGCATGGTGCAAAGGGAAGAGCGCAGAGGGCATAGCGCAGAGGGCATGGCGCATGGCGCAGAGGGCAGGGCGCAATGGGCAAGGACAGAGGGCAGTACGAAAAGATTCTGCGCAGACGTGGCGATTATCCAGAGCGTAAAGGGAACTGTGATTGATGAGGAGGGGAATGATGGTAAAATTTAGGTTTCAGGATTTGAAAATCTGGCAGCTGGCAATTGATATCGCTGATGAGCTTTTTGATATCGCCGATGAGCTTGAAAAAAAGAAGCTATATCGATTTGCCGAACAACTTCGAGCTTCTGGAATGTCCATGTCTAATAACATCGCCGAAGGCTCCGGCTCATCTTACAAAAAAGAATTTAAAAATTTTTTAAATATCGCTCGGAGATCAACCTTTGAAAATGCAAACATATTGATCATTCTTGAAAGGCGCAACCTAATAAACACCGAAAAATTAGAAAAAAATCTCGATAATCTCGACAAACTTTGCCGGCAGATTACGAATTTCAGAAAATCACTTAATTAAGCGTACTGTCAGAGTGCCCTGCGGCCTGCGCTCGGCGCCATGCGCTTTGCCCTATGCCCTCTGCGCCATGCGCCCTGCTCTTTGCGCTATGCCCTCTGCGCCATGCGCTTTGCCGCATCGTCCGACGTACTATTATGAGTAATTATACTAAATATCTTGCTGTAGCTATTGCTTTTCTATTTGCACCAACGATTAGCCTGGGGCAGGGCGAGCAGCTTATCGCGGGCCGCACGATGGGCACGACCTACCATGTCAAAGTGGTGACCGACAATGATACGGGTATTGCAGGGCTGAAAGTGAGGATCGATGCCCGTCTGACGGCCATCAACAACAGCATGTCCACCTATCAGAAGGACAGCGAAATCAGCCGTTTTAACTCGATGAAACAGGCCGGCCGGGCCTTTGAAGTATCGGCTGATTTTCTTCGGGTCATGTCGACGGCCCAAACCATTTTTGAGCTTTCCGAAGGGGCCTGGGATGCAACCGTTAACCCGCTGGTGGATTTATGGGGCTTTGGGCGTGCCGGACGGCAACGCACTGCGCCCAATGAACGCGAAATTGCAGCACTGCTGCCGAAGATCGGGTTCGAAAATATCCGCATCCGGCCGGACAGCGCCCTGGTGAAAACCAACAATTTCGTTACCCTTGATCTTTCGTCGATTGCCAAAGGCTACGGCGTTGATCAAATTGCAGCGCTGGTCCGCCAGGCAGGGTATAAAAACTACCTGGTAGAAATCGGGGGTGAGATATTTGCATCCGGCAAACGGCAGGACGGCCAAGCTTGGCGGATCGGGATTAATCGCCCGCGCAAAAATGCGGCGTTCAACGACGTTTACAAAGTTGTCGAACTGAGCAACCAGGGCTTTGCCACCAGCGGGGATTATCGCAATTTTTTTGAAGTCGATGGGATCCGCTACTCCCACGTTATCGACCCGCGAACCGGATATCCGGTTTCCAACGGCGTGGTCAGCGTTTCGATCCTGGCCGTCAACTGCACCCTGGCCGATGGTCTGGCCACCGCGGTTATGGTAATGGGCATGAAAAAGGGACTTGATCTAATCGATCATCTCGAAGGGGTCGAAGGATTGATTATCGTTGAGAGGCCCAACGGCAGCCTTGGCGCTTTTTACTCGAAACGGTTTAAGGTGGCGCAATAAGGGAAATTTTTGATTGACATAAAGCGACACACTCAATAAAAACACTCCAAATTGACAATCCGGTCTTCCGGGCCAGTCGAAGATCCCGCCGCCGGGGGTCAGAGATGATCGGCTCCGCCATCATCTGTCGACATGGACCCAAATAAAGAAAGGATTTCCATGGGGCTATCGATTAGGGAAAAGTTCGAATGGTTACTGCAGCGACCTTTTTTTGTCATCATTGCGACAGCACTCATCACCGGGCTATTTGCCTGGCATCTGCCGAATCTTTCCTTTAAAACATCCGTCTATGATCTTCAAATTGAAAACCTGCCTGAAACCGCTCACTACAATGATTTTAAGAAAATTTTTGGCTCCGATGAGATTATCCGGGTAGTCATAAAAAGCGACAATGTATTCGACCCGATTACCTTCCGCAAGATCGAGCTGCTTAGTGAAACGGCGACCAAAATCGAAGGCGTCCGGCGCGTAATCAGCCTGCCTGTAATCAAGAAGGCGATTGATGTTTCCGGTAATTGGGATTTGGAAAAATTTCACACCGTGGTGTCAAAGGCGGAATTGTTCCTTAAAAACCTGATTTCAACCGACGGCAAAACCACCGCGCTGACCCTGGCCCTTAAAGACGGGGCCGAACCCCAGGCTGTGATCCGGCAGGTCAGGCAGATGCTGGAAGCGACGCCCGCCGAACCTAAGCTCTATCAGACCGGGATGCCGCTTGTTTCAGAAGCCCTGGCCCGCTATACCGAGATGGATTTTTTCCGGCTACCCCCGATTACTTTTTTAGTTATTGCCGTCATTCTTTTTGGTCTGTTCCGCAAACTCCGATACATTCTCATACCGCTTATCTGTGTAGGACTGGCTCTGGTCTGGACTTTCGGACTCATGGCCTATCTCGAAATACCGCTGTCAATGCTGACGATGATCGTTCCGGTTTTCCTGGTGGCTGTCGGGACGGCCTATTGTCTGCATATCGTGTCCGAGTATCTGGCAGTTATCAAAGAGGCCAAGTCACCTTTTGAGGCAACCTATGGTACTTTTGCCAGTATCTCCCTGCCGACCCTGCTGGCGGTTTTGACCACGGTTATCGGACTCGGATCGCTTCTGGCCAATCGTATCACGGCGATCCAGGAGTTTGCGATTTTCTCATGCTTCGGCATGGTCAGCATTCTGGTCATTGTATTGACGTTTCTGCCGGCGGTCCTGTCATTTCTGCCGCTGCCCGCTAATAGTGCCGGCCGGCACATCGATGCTAAATCCATCTTTAGCGGCTTTATCGATAAGGTCGTCGACTTGAACTTAAAGCACCAGAAAATCGTTTTGCCGATTATCGGGGCGGTGGTGCTGGTGTGCCTCATCGGGATATTCCGGATTCAGGTTGAGACAAATCCGGTCGGATATTTAAAAGATGATGCCCCGGTCAGGCGCAATTTTAATGACATTTACCAGGAATTATCCGGCAGTTTCCCCATTAATATCGCCATGGGGGGCGGGGCGGCAGACTTTTTCGAAAATCCCCGTAATTTGGCTGACATAGAACGTCTCCAGGAGTTTCTCTCCACCCTGGACGGTGTCGACAAAACCTTGTCCTTTGCAGATTACATGAAGCTGGTCAATTATGTTCTGAACCAATTCCAACCGGAATACTACCGGCTGCCCCAGGAGGGGTTTGAAGTCAGAATGGTGTTAAATAATTTCAAAACGGTGCTGGGTGAAGACATTTTCAACCGGTTTATGACGGCCGACCTCTCCCAGTCCAATATACTCCTGCTTACCCACCTGTCGAGTTCGAGCAAATTTATTCAGCTACGGGAAAAAGTACTGGCTTTCGTGGAACAAAAATTTTCCAAAGACCTGCAGTGGTCGGTAACCGGGCTAGGGATGGTCATCGCCGCCAGCAGCCATCAGCTTACCATCGGGCAAATCAAAAGCCTGTGCGTCACCATGATTCTTGTTTTTGCCATCATGTTCATCCTGTTTATGTCCAGCAAGGTGGGATTGATTGCCATATTGCCCAACCTGTTTCCGATTGTCATTAACTTCGGAATCATGGGATGGTTCGGAATTGAACTTTCCATGGTAACCAGCCTGATTGCCAGCATCGCCATTGGTCTGGCGGTGGATGATACGATCCACTACCTGGTCCGGTATAACCGGGAATTTAAAAAGGATTTGGATGAAAAACGGGCCATTCGCGACACCCTTCACCAGGTAGGAAGGCCAATTATTTTCACAACGATTACCCTGTGTGCGGCTTTTTCAATTTTGTTGTTTTCAAGCTTCAAGCCAACGGCAATTTTTGGGGTGATGATGATCATCACCTCCCTGTCGGCGTTGATAGGCGATTTGATCCTGCTTCCTTCTCTGATACAGCGTATCGAGCTGGTAACCTTGTGGGATTTGATACAGTTGAAGCTCGGCCGGGAACCTCGCCGGGGAATTCCGCTTTTCAACGGATTGTCACGCACCCAGGTTCATTATATTCTTATGGCAGGATCGCTTAAAAAGATCGAAGCCGGGGGCGTTTTATTTCATAAAGGAGATGTCAGCAATAGCATGTACGCCATAATATCGGGGACCATGGACGTTTATGATCCCGTCAGCCAGGACGATTCAGATCCGATTCCCGAAAGCCGGGTACTGATCAATCAGTTGAAATCCGGTGATGCCCTGGGTGAAATGGGGTTTTTGCGGTCGGCGCCGCGATCGGCAACCGTAATGGCCACCAGTTCCGTTGAACTATTGCAGATCAATTGGAAAATGATTAAACGTCTGCAGTGGCTATATCCTCCCACGGCCCAAAAATTTTTCATTAACCTGATGGGTATCACCTGTGACCGGTTGGAAAACCTGACGGAATGCTTCAGTGAAATAAAAATACAGAGTGACTCCAATGTGTTATATGACCGAAGCGATTTTTTAAAAATCGTTGATACCGAAATCCAACGCGCGCGACACTGCTGCGCCAGCCTATCTTTTTGTCTCCTGAAGATAGGATTTGAGCAAGTAAAAAGCGATTTGGATAATGCAACCAAGGATCGTATTATTCGCGCTGTGGGAGATATCTTTAATGCGGAGATTCGGGACTGGGACACTCTGCATCAATACGACGGGCAATCTTATACGCTGCTCATGCCCCAAACTTCGATCGATGAGGCGCAGCATTTATGCAATTATATGAAACGGATTTCAGAGGAAAGCCTGTTAAAGACCGATGGCTTCAGTCCAAACATTGAATTCGGCTGGGCGGAATTTTCACCTGAAAACGACGATGCAGGCGTGGATCTACTCGCCAGGGCATCTGCAGAAATGCAGCGTGTGAACTAATGATTCAGGAATTTAGGGATTCAGGTATTCAGGTATTCAGGAATTCAGGAATTCAGGAATTTAGGTATTCAGGTATTTAGGGATTTAGTGCCTATATATTGAAATCACATCATGTTTGCGCACGATTTATGCCATAGCCAGATTGAATATCTTAGGACCGCTATCGATCTAAATAAAAAAGATAGAGCGAAGCGATTCAACAAATATTCAATTTTCAATCTTCAATCTTCAATTCCGGCTTGCCCGGGTTGGGTATTTTGGATTTGAAGGAATTCTATCTGTTCTAATTTATTGATTTTATCCTTTAATCCCCCAATCCCTCAATTCCTAAATCCCTCAATTTTGCACGAATTGACATAGAACGTGCCCAAAAAAGTTGACTAATTTTAAGAGTAAGTTACGAGATCTGAATCTTATCTTACGTGGGTTGATCGGTTCAGTCCGGGACAAGTGCGGGCGAACCGGCTTCGAACGTCGGGTTGAAGAATTCCCGGCGGCCTATTTGATGTTGCGGATTATATTTTTTATCTGTTGATCAAATAAGGGACCTTTTGCAGTAAACTCGACCCCAATCCCCCAGCGCGTCGCATGCGCAATCTCACCCCTCAGTTTTGCAGACGCTGCATTGGGATTCACTTTGAAGGCCATCAAAACTTCTTCACCGATTATTACGGGCGCCTGGGATTCGATAAACACCCCCGTCATGCTTATATTTTTGATGAAACCCCGGTGGGCGCGGTCCGCGGTTGCGAAGTGAACCCGCAGATCACATGATTTGCGCTCACTAATCCTTCTTTCACCTTTAACCAAATCCTCTGCCTGCTGTAATATGATTTTCTGCTGGCCTTCAGTCATGGTCAATATGACATCCAAAAGCCTTGCAATCGTGATGTTATACTTTTTTAAGGTTACCGAATCTTGCATAGATATTTCCCAACGAGTTGGATTTAGTCTGACATTATTATCGGGTGTTTTTATAATAACATTAATTTACCGCAAAAAAAATACGTTTTTCTTGAGGAACAAATATGGATTTCAAAAATCTTACTGTATATAGAAAATATTCACCACCCCGGATGCAGCTTAGCACCCTGTCTCAATGTGCATTGACAATAATGGATGCATACCTATTTTTGCTAGATGAAAAAATTGTACCTGGAAAGTTTGGGTTGCGCCAGAAATCAGGTTGATAGCGAAATTATGAACGGCCGCCTTAAAAATGCCGGCTGGTCTTTGACTGATGATCCCGCAGATGCGGAGACCATCGTCGTCAATACCTGCAGCTTTATCGAATCGGCAGCGCAGGAGTCCATTGACGTAATTTTGGAGTTGGCGGAATATAAAAAAGAGGGCCTCTGCAACCGCCTGGTGGTCACCGGTTGTCTGCCGGAGCGCTACCGTGAGGATATTGTAACTTCACTGCCGGAAGTGGATGTTTTTTTAGGTACCGGGGCGTATGATCAAATAATAAGTGCGGTACAAGATCCGAAATTCACCAATCAGTGTGTCCTGCCGGATCCGGATCTCGTATCCGTGCAGGGTGATGATTCGCCGCGGGATTTAAGCCAACCCCATTTGGCCTATCTGAAAATCGCCGAAGGCTGCAGCAAGACCTGCACCTATTGCATCATACCCAAATTGCGCGGCAAGCAACACAGCCGGCACCCGGAAGATATCGTCTGCGAGGCCAGGCGGCTTGTGGCCGGCGGTGCCAAGGAGTTGGTGCTGGTCGCCCAGGATACCACCGCCTACGGCAGGGATCTTGTGGAACCTGTCAACCTGGGCCGGCTCATGGAGAAACTTGCTGGGATCGATTTCAATGGTGAGCAGATCGCCGACCGACCCTGGTTCCGGGTGCTTTATGGACACCCGGAAAGTATCGAAGACTCTTTTATCAAGGCGGTCGCCTCCTTTCACAATGTCTGTTCTTATTTTGATATACCCATTCAGCATGCCAGCACCGGCGTTTTAAAGCGCATGGGGCGCCGCTATACCCGCAGCAACCTTGTTCGTCTATTCGATAGAATCCGCACCCAGGTTCCGGATGCCGTGCTCAGAACCACCATCATCGTTGGATTTCCCGGCGAAACCGACAAAGACTTTGAGGAACTCATGGACTTCGCCGAAGATGTGCGATTTGATCATTTAGGCGTGTTTATCTATTCAGACGCCGACGATCTTTCGTCCCACAACTTACCCGGGCATGTTCCTAAAAAGGTGGCCCGGAAGCGTTACCATCAGATCATGTCCGCTCAATCCGGCATTTCGTCTGAAAATAATCAGAAATATATCGGGAAAATCGTAAAGGTACTGGTGGAAGAATCACTGGAGAATAATCTCTTTGCCGGCCGCACCAATTTCCAGGCCCCGGAGGTGGACGGAATCTCCTACATTAATACCAGTCCCAGGCCTTTTGGATTGAAAATCGGGTGCTTTACTGATATGCGGGTGACCGACGCCATGGAATATGATCTTATGGGAGAGGCCGTATGAATGATCTGAAGCAAAAGATTCTAACAGCAGTCGAAGATGACCTGAGCGACATTGAAAAAGCCCTGGCCGACAATTTAAATCCTTACCTGGATCTGGTTTCAGAAGTGGCCGGGCATCTTTTGTTCAGTGGGGGCAAACGGCTGCGTCCTCTTTTGATGGTCCTTTCAGCCCGGCTCTGCGGCTATACCGGCGACTATGAAAAAACATTTTCGACATCCCTGGAATACCTGCACACAGCAACCCTGCTGCATGACGATTTGGTGGATGACGCCACCTTGCGACGCGGCAAAGAAGTGGCACACGCCAATTGGGGTAATTCCATCACCGTTCTGGTCGGGGACTATTTGCTGGCGCGGGCCTTGTCCATTGCGGCCGGCACGGGCCGACTCAGGGTAATTGAGATATTGGCACAGCTCACTGAAAGCATGTCCCAGGGTGAAGTGCACCAGCTGATGCGAAAAGGCGACGTCAACCTGACAGAAGATGAATATTTGGAGGTCATCCGACGCAAAACGGCCATGCTGTTTGAAGCTGCCTGCCGGGTAAGCGCGATCATCGCTGATGCTTCGCCGGAAACCGAAAAAGCCCTGGCGGACTATGGTTATAATTTAGGAATCGCTTTTCAAATGGCGGATGATCTTTTTGACTACACTTTGACGACCACCGATTTCGGCAAAACTGTCGGCGCCGACCTCAGAGAAGGCAAAATGACGCTGCCCGTCATATCGGCGTTGAGAACCGCGACTGCCGCCGACAAAGAGTTGATGATCCAAATCATCAAGGATCCTGACTTTACGGATGAAGATTTTAGAACCTTGATCAAGGCTCTGGATAAACATGGCGGAATAGCCTATACTCAACAGGCCGCCGCCTCTTATATTGATCAAGCCAAGCAGGCGCTTGCCATATTCGAAACCTCTCAGACCCGAGATACTATGCTGGATATTGCGGACTACGCGCTGGCGCGACGGGTTTAATGGCAGAACTATATTTTAGATTTAGGAATGCGGATTTTGGATTTAAGGTATTCTGCCCGTTATGATTTTGGATTTTGGAATGCGGATTTCGGATTTAAGGTATTCTGTCTATTTTTATAATGGATAGAGCGCAGCGATACCGCCAATCCGAAATCCGAAATTTCTCCCTTGCCCTTTCCTCAACGTTTCGCACCCTGTATATTACCCCATTGAGCTTTCAGCTTTGAGCTTGTTACCCCCTGCGCCAAGCGCTCTGCCCTATGCGCTTAGCCCTATGCGCCCTGCGTGATGCTCATTTTTGCTTTCTCTCTTGAAAAGATAAGCGTTTTCATCTATTAGATACACTCAAGCCCAATAATTAACCCTACCCGGGAGCGAGATGATATGAGGAAAGTATTTGCCAATTATACTGTATTAATGCTGCTGGCGTTTTTGACGGCCGGGGGTGCGGTGATGCCGGCCGCTGCAGCAGCGCAGGAGATCGCTGAATCCAAAACATTCGTGGTGGTTGGAACTGCAACCGTGCAAGGCGAAGATGTTTCGGATGCCAGAGAAAAGGCCATCGCCGATGGTCTTGAGACGGCGGTGGCCTTGATGACCGCCGAGCTTTTGGAAGTTGAGGCTTTCGTGGAGCATTTTTCCAATCTCAACGAATTGCTGTTCGATCAGACGAATGTATATGTCAGCAGTTACAAGGTATTGACTGAGACCGCCCGAGAAAAATCATATCATGTCATTGTGGAGGCCTCCGTATCGGATAGTAAAATATCCCAGTATCTAACCGAAGCCGGAATTTTAAAGGTTCAGACCGCACTGCCCAGCGTTTTATTATTGATTGCCGAACAAAATTTAACGGATCTATACCCCGGATTCTGGTGGGGGATTGAAGGCGCAGACTTCGAATCTGTGTCCCAGGCCGTTATGGTCGATCGTCTTAACGAAGCCGGGTTTAGCGTTATCGACCATCGGCTAGCCCGCAGCGGGGAACAAATAAATTGGGAGGCTTACGACAAACCGGAATTGCTGGACCAGGAAGCAGCTGAGCTGGGCGCGCTGCTAAAAGCCGATGTGGTCATCATCGGTGAATCATCTGTTGCACCTTCAACCAATATAATGGGCTCGGCCATGAGATCTTTTAACGGGACAGTTGCCGCCCGGGTGATTCGGACGGAGTCGGCCGAGCCGGTAATCGATCTGGCCCGCACAGCGGTGGCGGTCAGCGAAGATGATATCAGCGGCACCCAAACAGCCCTGGAGGATGTTGGAGACTTGGCGGGGCAAGCTCTGGCCGAGGCATTGACCACGGCATGGCAGGAACAGGCCGGCAAACCATCAGAGGTTTTAATGGTCATACGCGGCACGAGTCATCTTGCTTCCTATGTTAAGTTTCGCAAATCGATGAACACCATTTCAGGTGTCGAGGGGATCCAGGTCAAGGGAATCAAACCCAATGAAGCGACTCTGCTGGTCGAATACAAGGGAAAAACCAAAGATTTGGCCGCTGCTTTATTGCAGCAAAATTTTGAAACTTTCGGGATCAATATTTTTGAAGTAACCGAGGATATGGTAAGAGTTGAGTTGATTCCCCAATAAAAATGCACGCAGCCGACCAAGGTTCAGGGTTCACTGTTCAGGGTTATCTCGCTTCGTCGACCCAGCTGACGACTTCAATATTAGGGATTCCCGCCGTGACGCAACATCGGTGCGACTGAACAGAAACCTCGGGCCAGCCTGCAATCTATACTTGCTGCACGGGTCAGATTGAAAATTTCCCGCCCCGGACTTGATCTCACCCGCAGAAAACAGAGCCGGCCGGGACCGCTTCCATTCCTTTTTTTCTGACATTGACAGAGAGTGCCAGATAGGCGGTTTGAATTGCAGCAGTTAGCGGTCTGGATCGGATCTTAACCCTGAACCTCTGAACCTTTAAGCACATTGTGCATGTATTTTTCCTTGACAGGTAGGCCTGCCGATGGTACTTGAAAACAAAATTTAAAGGCACGTAGCTCAGGGGGAGAGCGCTACCCTGACACGGTAGAAGTCGGGAGTTCAAATCTCCCCGTGCCTACCATAAAAATCAAAGGGTCAGGAGATATATTAATACTCCTGACCCTTATTTTTTGGGTACCGGTAACCCCGAATACTTGCTCTAAGATAGTATCGGGCCGGCCGGTAGCGCCCAGAGTGTTGGGCCAAGTTTTACTGCATCTTTTTCCCATTGTGGCAGAGAATAGCCGCTTTGCAATGGGCTGTTGCAGCCCCTGGCATGGCGGACTTATCTTCAGGGGAGCCCAACGAGACATAGGCTGCGGGAAAATCCTGAAACGCTTCGAAACTTGCTGATTCCTTGGGTGTAAGTTCTCATACGATAAAATCTTACGTGGATCTTCTGGAACATACGTTCATGATTCGCGTCTTGAGACCCGATACGTCGAACTTAAAAAAGCGGCTGATAAAATCTCCCAAGATCTATATTCGGATTGGAAAACGATCATTGATCTAAAGGTTTATTCACAGCTGATCATCCAGATCAAACAATCCGAAAAAGGCGGACTGGAAGCGCTGCCAGAAAGATCGGGCCGGCTCCCTTCGTAGAATTTTGTCGCCCGATTTCCAAAATAGGTGGCCCTTGTCATCCAGCAAAACCCGCCAGGAGTTTTCCGGCCTCAGTTCATCTTCAAATTCCGCCACAACACCGGCGGCCAGATTCGGGCTGTCGATGATCAAGCCCATTTCGGTATTGATATATATGGAGCGGGGGTCGAGATTCAGTGACCCGACAAAGGTAAATTGGCGGTCGATCACGATGTATTTGGCGTGCAGACCGAAAGCCTTGGATTTTACTGGCGGGGTATCGAATTTTCCCCTGGCGCTGGCGTCGTGACGCAATTCATACAGCTCAACTCCGATTTCAATCACCTTTTTGCGGTGTTTTTTATAGCCGCTGTGCACGATGGGGTGATTGGTGGATGCCAGCGAATTGGTGAGCACCACGACCCGAACGCCATCTGATACAAGTTCCGCCACCGGATCGTAAAAATCATCATCAGGAATGAAATAAGGCGTAGAGATCAGCAATTCCTGGTGGGTATCGTCGGTCAGTTCATCCAGGGATTCGATCAACTGGGTCGGTGGGGTTTTCTCCCCGATCAGGGGCTCATCGTAGATCACCCGGGCCGTGCCGCCCTTCTTATAGTCTGCAAGTAATCGAAGCATCCTGCCCCAGTCTTGATATTGCTCCTGAAATTCCACCAGCAGGTCCTCATTTTTCACCAGCTGCTCCTGAAGCTCTTCCAATAACAGCGGTAAAAGATTCTGGCCTTTGTAGTTTTGCAGTAAGGCCTCACCCGGATAGGCCCACTGGTTGTTCCAGTAAATGTCGAAAGAGGCGGAAATTTTCCTGGCCACCGGGCCGATTGCCAGAACATCGAAATCAGTGAAATTTTGCTTCGGATTCAGACCGAAATATTCGTTGCCGAGGTTGCGGCCGCCGACAATGGCAAACCGGTTGTCGGCGACAATCAGCTTGTTGTGCATGCGTTGATTCAACTGTTCAACCTTGCCCAACACTTCCAGGCCGCGCACAACAATCGAATTGGTCCGCCGTTGAGCCGGGTTGAACATGCGCATTTCGATTTGTGGATGTTGGCTTAGAGCCGCAATGGTGCGGTCGGCACCTAGCAGATAGATGTCATCCACCAGAATGCGGACGCGAACACCGCGGTCCGCAGCTTTGATCACTCGATCCAGCAGCAGTTCGCCACTGGCATCGCCTTTCCAGATAAAATACTGCATATCCAGCGTTTCTTCAGCCGTATCGGCCAGCAAAAGACGCCAGCGCATGGCATTGTCGTTGCGGAAGAGTTTAAAAAAGCCTGAATGACCTTCACCCATCTCGCCGGTCAGATCGCGTGCCACGACCGCCAGTCGCGTATCCGGATGAGGTTCATAAGCCAGGGTCAATGTTTTCATCCCGGGATCCGGCAGGGTCGTGCAGGCGATGAACAGCCAGGCGATCAGCAGCAGGCAGAAGATCCCAAGGTTTCGGCCTGCACCGATTCTCAATCTATGCATCAATACCGGGTTCAAGGTCGGATTAAATTCTGATCTATCCATTTAAGGGTAACCTCCTGGACGGGTATATGCTTTTACAGATAAGGCCAAATTGAGGGATTTAGGAATTGAGGGATTGGGGGATTAAAGTTGAAGTCCATAAATTAAAAAAGATAAAATTCCTTCAATTCCTAAATTCCTGAATCCCTAAATGGAACCCATGACCAATATTCATGCAATTTCAGTTCGTACAAAGGTTCACAGCCATTTTTACAAACTAAATTCTGAGGCCTGTAGTCGTGAAGTCTTTGTAGTTTAGGCAAAATATTTTTATCACGAAAACACGAAATATTGAAAGCACGAAATTGATCTCGTTTTTTTTCGTGATTTCGTCATTTCGTGCTTTCGTGATTAATCTGTCCTTTTTGGCTTCGGCCTGTCCGGATTAATACCTATTTATTAGAAACAAATCATGGTTGCGAAGGATTTATCAAATAAAAGATTTTCGCCACCAAGGCACGAACCTTGATTCTAATAAATATTTTTTCTTAGTGTCTTGGTGTCTTGGTGTCTTTGTGGCTATTTTTTCCGGTTTACCCGGGTTGGGCTATAGGAGCAAAATTTATTAAATGTCAGAATACCTTAATTCGCCATTCGACATTCGCCCTTCGAAATTCCAAGGACATTCCTATTGATTTTCTCAATATCCATACCTATATTTCCAATCTGTTATGAATGCGCCAGATTACATTGAGCCAATTGAGAACGACCTCGCTACACCAGACGGCACGATCCATTTCCTGGATTGGGGCGGCTCCGGACCCGTGGCGCATTTGCTGCATGCCAACGGCTTTTGTGCCGGGACCTATTCTCCTTTTGTCAAACACCTCAAAAGCGACCTGAAAGTCGTTGCCAGCGATCTGCGGGGCCACGGCGATTCCACACAATTCAACCTGAAGCGGGTGCGCAACTGGCATATTTTTGCCGACGACCTTAAACTGTTGATCGAACAAACCATGCAACCGCCGATCATCGGGATAGGGCATTCCCTGGGGGCGGTGACCACCTATATTGCCGCTGCGAAATATCCGCAGCTTTTTTCAGCAATTATCCTAATAGATCCTTCAATTTTACCGCGTCGGCGGCTATTGTGGTACACGGCCCTGAGAATGATCGGTTTGGCCGGGAACCGGCAATTGGCCCAATCAGCGCGGCGTCGGCGCAAAACGTTTCAGGGCAAAAGCGAGGCCCTGAAACGCTTCACTTCAGGCCACGGCATTTTCGGCAGCTGGTCTAAAGAGTTTATCGAGGCTTACCTGGAATGCGGGCTGCTTGAAAAAGATTCGGAAACGGCCGTCCTTAAATGCGATCCGGAGCTTGAAGCCCAAATATTTGAATCCGTGCCGCGTGATGTGTGGCGATATGCCAAACAGGTTGCCTGCCCGGTGCTGGCGGTGCGAGGAGAGCACTCTGATGTTTTTACCACCGAATCGGCGGGGCGCTTGCAACGGATAATTTCCGATTGCGAGTTGGTGACTATCGCCGATGCAGGACATTTTGTTCCGATGGGAAAACCGGAAAAATGCGCGCGGGTGATTTTGGAATTCGTTCACCGAAGAATCGCCGGTTTGGCAAGGGGGACATGATTTTGGTCAACGACGATTAGATTTTGGAATGCGGATTTTGGATTTAAGGTATTCTGTCTGTTATGATTTTAGATTTTGGAATGCGGATTTTGGATTTAAGGTATTCTATCGATCTTATTATAGAAGACAGAGCGCAGTGATTCTACCTAGTTTCATAGAAGCGGCGGTGCTGGCCGCAAGCGTCCAGTCGAATCGAGAAAGAAACTACCATTGATCCAAAGTGCTATTATAATTTGTGGAAGCGGTTTTCAACCGCGATTACACGGGTAATCTTGGCCGGCCTGCGACGAGCTCAGCCGAATCGAGGCTTCTCCCACCAACCATTAAATTCTACCTGAATGACCTTGAATTTTATGTTTCATATGAGGTGCAGTATCAATCCTGCCAGGGTACTTCAGGCAAGTTCGCAGATGGTTTTGTCGAGGTCTTGCCATTATCGTCCCACCGGGCACGGTAATTTCTAATAAAATTTTCCGGGATCGGCATATGGCCTTCTTCCAAGCCAAGACGATAGGTTTCCTGCAAGGCCTGTTCGTTGGGCCACCGATCATATTCTATCCGAAAAACAGCGGACAGCACCCCCGAGCGTTCCTTGCCCCGTGAGCAGTGTAAAAGAATGGGCCAGTGAGATTTTTCGTCTACGATCTCCAGGAAACGATTGACCGTGCGCTCGATGTCTTCATGGCTGCGGCCTATCGAAAAATTGTAGAATTTAAGCCCGTTTTCGGCAGCATAGGCTTTTTCGGCCGGCGTTCCGTCGCTGTGCGGCTTTCTAAGATTGATCAAGGTTCGAATTCCGTAATGTTTTACCCATGTCAGTCCCAATCCGCGCGGCTGACCACTTCGGTAGAGCATTCCCTCACGGACGGTTCCAAAGTGGGGCAGGGCGACCTGGATAAAGTACCAGTAAGCTCCGCCGGCTACCATCACCAAGACCACCAGTGCAGTTATTATTTTTGTGCGGCGTTTCATGTTCATTTAACTTAGGTTGAGTGGTTCACAGTTCATGGTTCAAAGGTTATAAAAAATATACAGTGTTTCAGATGGTATTAAAAATCATGCCACTAACTATATCCAATAAGACAATAAATTCCAAATCTCAAGCAACAAATTACAAATAAGTTCCAAATTTCAAAATTCAGTGGCCAAAACAATCTCAGCGCTGCTGTAACTTATCGCTTTTTAAACTGGCCTGTGATGGTTTTGATACTGTTGAGCACAATTTCCGTGTCCTTGACATCCTTTATCGACTCTTCTAAAATATGCCGACTATGAAACCGTCGCCAGACCATCCTTCGCAAGACCTGCCGCTATTGTTGTGGGCGTTCTTTCCGCCTATAATGCTGCTGCTCTTAATTTTCCTGGCATATTTCAATCCCGAATTCTTTCAGTTGATGATGGCCAAGGACGACGAAGGCGGTATCGTTGAACATGCGACCGTCCTGATTCTTTTGCCGGGGATTGCCGCAGGATTTGCCGTATTTTTTTTTCACCGCCAAAACTTGCCCGATTCCTGGCTGGGATGGTGGGTTTTGATGTGGACCCTGGCCTGTATTTTTTTTGGCGGCGAAGAGATCAGCTGGGGGCAATGGTTTTTCGAATGGAAGTCACCCGAAGTATTTAAACAGTTGAACAGCCAGGAGGAAACCAATTTGCACAATATAACCCCCTGGCTGTTCCAGAAGCCCCAGGCGCTGGTTGAAATCTGGATTTTTCTCGGGGGCCTGGTGTTGCCTTTGTGGCGGCGGTATAAAAAGAAAAAATGGATGATTCCTGATAATTCGTGGAAGTATTGGATATTGCCCACCTATGTTTGTATGCCGGCCGCCGCTTTTGCCATGCTGCTGCGGTTTTTCAAGCCGTTTTTCAGGGCGGTGCCCATGCCCCACCTGGAGCGCCTCGGCTCAGGAGAACTGCGTGAATATTACATCGCATTGTTTTTATGTATCTATCTGGTATCTTTCTGGTTTCGAATTAGAAGAAAAGGCGCTAGATAGGCGCTAAATATTGCCAGATAATAGCGATTATTTTGAATACGGTGATTTATTGACAGGTTGTTTCTGATTTTAGATTTTGGATTTTGGATTTTGGATTTTGGATCTGTGGTGTCGCTGCGCTCCATCGATTATTAAAGAATATCGACAAATTGTGGGACAAATTCTATGTTAAAGAAAAAAATTGCCAAGGAACCTAATGAATTGGCCGAGAAGGTCAATGTCAGGATTACCGGAAAACTAAGTCGATTTATTGAGCAACAGGCTAGCCCAAATGGTTTTTATGAATCTGCCAGCGAATACGTGCGGGATCTGATTCGCCGAGATTATCACAGGCACGAAGAGCGCAAGTGGAGTTGGCTTATGGATCAACTCCGGCTCGGGATGAATGCGGATGAGAACGAGTTTGTCCCTTTGGATCCAGAGGAAATTATAAAGGCCGCCAAAAAAGAAAAGGCTCGCAATGCTTCATAAGATTTATCCTGCAGCTTGGCACGAATTCAAATATTGCCTGCCAAGGTTCGGTCGAGCCCGAGATCGAAATTCAACTCAGCTACTACGTGGGTTTCTGATTGGCAATCAGCACCATTTTCCGATGCCCGATGCTCCTCGTCGTGATCAAGTGCGTCTTTTTTTTGAAGGCATCACCCATGTGCCGATAGTGCTTTTCCTTGAGAACCACCAACGCCAGGGTCGGTCGATTTAAAAAGGCTTCCAATTGGGCATCATCCCTGAGCACCTCGCAAAAGCTGTCGGTATAGTAAACATAAGCGGCCCGGTAAAATCGGTACATCGCCCATTGGCCCCCCCGGTTAAGGTTGGCAACGATCTCATCACAAAACGGTTTGGGGGATTTGTAATATTCCAATTTGGGAATCAGAATGTGTACGCTAAAAAGCGTAGCGATCAGCATGAATACAGCCGGCAGAAACAGCAGCTGGCGTGCCTGTTTTTTGCGCCAGGCCAGCCAGATCAACACGGCAAAAACCCCGGTGATAATGCTCACCCCAAGGGCGGTTGGAAACCACTCTTTGAATAAAGTGCCTGTAATGATCGGTACGGCAATCGTGGCCAGTGATAATATGCCCAGCAGGATCACAGCCGGAATAATGATCATTTTTTGATAGTATTTTTCATGCCAGTGGTTCACAGCCTTGTCCCCCAAATACCCCACCAAAAGGGCAAAGGCCGGGTAGATTGCCAGGATGTATTGCGGCCGTTTGGCCTGGGAAAATGAAAAAAACAGGAATAAACCGATAACCCAGACCAACAGAAAATTCATTGCCGGCCGATCGTTCTGCGCACGTTTAGAAAACGCCAGCGCCAGAGCGCCCGGCAAAAAGAGCGACCAGGGTGCAAAGGCCCAGGGAAAGTCTTTCAGGTAGTAATAAAACGGTTGGGCATGGGTCCAGGTATCGAAATAGCGCGAGATATTGGTTCTGATCAGCAGATCGAAGCCGTAGCCGTCTTTAAGGCTTACCAGGACATACCAGGGCATGGTGATTGCCAGAAAGATGAGAATGCCCCATCCCAACCGCAGTTGTTTGATGTGCTTGAAGTCCTTCATGACAATCAGGTAAAAGAACACGACCATGCCGGGCATGATGAGGTTGACCGGACCCATAGTCAGAACCCCTAGACCGACTGAGGCGTACATCAGCAGGTAGGAAAGTGTTCTCTTGGACGATTCCGTGTAGCCCCGGTAGAATAGAAAAACCGCGAACATCATGAAAAATGTTGACAGCATATTGGTCTGGGACCAGCGGGCGTACTGCAAAAACAGTACGCTGGTTCCCAGGACGGCGGCGCTCAGCAGTCCGGCCAGGGTCGAAAACGCCCGTCGGCCTAAATAAAATGTGGCCAAAAATGTACCCAGCGCGGCCAGGGAGGAGAAGATCCGGGCCCTGAATTCGTTTACATCCCCCCACGGCAGCGAGACCAGGGCGATGAGCCAGTTGTAGAGCACCGGCTTGATGGCCCAGGGCTGCCCATTGACGGTCGGAAAAGCCCAGTTGTCAAAACGGATCATCTCCCGGCTCATCTGGGCGTATTCATCTTCATCCGGCGCCCACAGATCGCGATCTCCTACCTTGTAGAAAAAAAGCGCAAAGCCAGCCAACAAGAGCATTATTAGTATTTTATTGTTCACTCGATTCTAATCACTCAGAACTTATTTAATTAGCCATGGTCGAAAGCTGCACCCTGGAGTGGTGGAGTATTGGAGTGATGGAGTAATGGAAAAAAATCCGATACTCCAACGCTTCACCACTCCGGCCGCTATTCTTTTTAACCAATCAACTCAATCAACACATCAACTCATTCAACTATACTAGTGTCCTTCGACCAGTCGCCGGTATTCTTCCGAGTCCCTGATATTGTCAAGATCCTTGTCATTTTTGATCAAACGCCAGTTTTGATATCCCTTGTCCACGGCCTGCTTGAGCCAGTCAATAGCATCCGGCACTTTGTTTTGCAGCGCATACAGGACGGCGATGTTGTAGTAGGCGCCGGCAGTGGCTGGGTCAAGTTCGATCAATTTCTTAAAGGCAGCCAGCGCCTGCTCATATTGCCGATTGGCGGCATAGGCCAGGGCCAGGTTGTTCTGGGCGGCCAAAAACGTTGGTTGCAGCGCCAGGGCACTTTCAAATTCAACTATTGCCATGGGCAGTTTTCCTTCGCTAAGATACCGGTTGCCCATCTCGTAGTGTAATACGGGATTGTTTCGATTTTCTTTTGGAACCTTTTGAATCGGTGCATCCTTCTGGCTCATACTCTTTTTGATGGCCAGCGCTTTTTTGAGATTTACTTGGGCCAGTTCGAAGTTCGGATCAATTTCAGCCGGCTGCCGGAAATGTGAGATCGCGGTCTCAAGATTTCCTTTCCGAATCATAATGATACCGATATTGTGGTGAGCTTGAGCCAATTTCGGGTTAATCCTGAGCGCCTTGTTCAAATATTCGAGGGCTTCCTCTTTTTTGCCCTGATTGAGCAGTTGACTGCCCAGAAATAGATAGGCTTCGGCGTTGTCAGGATCCAGGCGCAGTGCAGTTTTAAAATTAGTAATTGCCTGATCAGGCTTGCCTATCATGAGCAGGGCGTCTCCCAGTTTTACATGGGCGTGAGGATCATCCGGATTCATTTTTATGGCATATCCGTAGTGTCCAATTGCTTCATTTAGTCTTCCTTGCTTTGCCAGGGCAACTCCTAAATTGAAGTGGGCCGATGCGTAGCTTGGTTCTATTTTCAAGGCGATACGGAAATGTTGGATTGTTTCATCGGTCCTATTTTTTTTTAAGAGCTCAACCCCCAAATTATTGCGTGATTCTTTATCACTCGGTTTTAGCCCAAGTGCCTTGCGGTAATGTTTAATCGCTTCATTTGTCATATTCTGTTCTGCTAACATGACTCCCAAGTTTTGGTGAGCATCACTATAGTCGGGATCTAGTGTTAAGGCCTTGCGGAAATTCTGCAGCGCATCATCCGTCATGTTCAGCTTTTTCTGAGCAACGCCCAGGTTCGAGTAGGGCCTGGCTTTTTTCGGAGATTTCATAACGCAATCAGTCCACAGCGTTAAACTATCCCGCCAGACGTTATTTCTTTCAAAGGTCCAGTAGGCATATAGTATAATCAGGGTACAGCCGACAGGCGCAATCAACCATTTAGGCTGAACAGATCGATATAGAAAAACGATGGGTATCAGCCACACCAGCATGGAAGGCAAATAAATGCGGTGTTCAAAAATAATTGCCAATGGTATGATGGACGATTCGATGACCAGATTGCCCAAAAACCATACAATGCAAAATGATATCAGGCGCTGCTTTTTGGCCAAAACAACTGCCAGGATTATCAGACCCAGAACACCTGCCAAGGAGAGTAAAGTCGTCAATGGATTAATTAACGATTGGGAAAGCGGGAAATCATAATCCAAATTCAACCGGGATGGATGCGGCAAAAAAATCAGGCTCAGGTAATAAATCACCACCCTCGCTTGGGTCAGGAGCCTTTGTCGCATGGTAAATCTGCCTTCGGAAAAATCGCGCAGGCTATTGAGTTTTTCCCAGGGATCCGTGCCCAGGTACCACAATGCGATGATGCCGAACACCACCAAAATTGCCAAGAAAAACAGCCATTGCCTTTTAATCCATTGCTTGCTGAGATCCTGAAAAAAATACCATTCATATAGGAATATCAAAAACGGCAATATGGCCGTGTTTTCCTTGCAGCCCAGGGCCAGAAACCATGCCAAGACGGCACCCGCAAACCAGCGCCTTTTCTTTATTGCCGTCAAACGGCCGTTCAGATAAAACAGAAAAGACAATAAACAGAACATGGCGGCCAAGCTGGTGAAGCGCTGCACGATATACGTAATGGATTGGGTCTGTACCGGGTTTGCCAGCCAGAGCAAGGCTGCAATCAGCGCAATCCACCGGTCATGATCGAATTCGGCTCGGATGGATTTAAGGTTTAAGGTCTTTTTTATAATTAGTGCCTGAACGAAAAGTGGCCGTTTTTCCAGTTAGCCCGGCCGCTAATTATCACTCATTAAATTACTGCCGTTCAAAACGATGGCGAACAATAGCAAATCAATATTTAGCAGCGTTTTCTCTAAA
>Ga0209678_1000122_pt1 | contig 31455 bp, 24 predicted proteins | sample WorMetilvaeELBA1_FD_187404 | JGI IMG/M metagenome (GOLD analysis project Ga0209678, IMG submission 187404) | Marine gutless worms symbiont microbial communities from Max Planck institute for Marine Microbiology, Germany - Olavius ilvae ELBA.1... ...
GGAACACTTTAATTTTAGGCATTTTAGGCACTTTAGGCATTTTAGGCATTTGCTGGCGAACCGAAGCTGTTAAATACAGGCAAAATGGTTATATCAACCTGTTTGGTTCCGGCTTGTCCGGGTTAGGGGATTGGGGGATTAAAGGATAAGATCTATCAATTAAAAGAGATAGAATGCCTTCAATTCCTCAATTCCTAAATCCCTGAATTCCTAAATTGAACCCATATCCAATTTTCATGCAATTACAGGACGTACAGAGGTTCACAGCAATTTTTTCAAACTAAATTCCGAGGTCTGTACGTAGTGCTTCGATACTTTTATTCGGCTAACCTTCCTTCGATTCAGAATCATCTGAAACCTGCACAGGCGTTGGCAAATCATCCGGCGCCGCGGTTTTATCTTCGGCATCTGATCCGGTCGCTTCATCTTCGGCGTCCGAATCATCAGCTTCAACTTCAGCGGCCGAATTGTCGGATAGACCTTCAGCGGCTGACTCGTCGGGTTCATCTGCGGCCTCCGCCTCGGCCGGTTGATCTTCTGAAGCCAGGGCCTCGTCCTCATCTTCAGCGGCCGAATCCGTGGTCTCGTTTTCAGCACCCTGCTCAGCATCTTCTTCGTCAACGTCGGCCGCGCTGTTTTCAGCCGCCGTAGTCTTGGCCGCCTCAAGCAGTACAGCCGCTTTTTCTTCCCCGATCCCCCTGATTTGAATTAAATCTTCGACGGCGGCGCTGGCGATTTCATCAGCTGAATAGAAGCCGCTTTCATATAGTGCATCAGCCAGGCTGATACCGACCCCCGGCAGCGATACCAGGGAGTCATAGCCGGTCTGCATCGCTTGGTTGTAGCGGGTTTCGCTTTTTACATCCAGGTGCCAGCCGGTCAGCTTGGATGCCAACCTAACATTCTGGCCCTTTTTCCCGATGGCAATGGATAAAAATTCATCCGGAACGATCACTTCCATGGAATTGTTGGCTTCATCGATGATGACCCGGGAAATTTCAGCCGGCGCCAGGGCATTGCATACAAATTTCGCCGGATCCAAATGCCAGGGGATGATGTCGATTTTTTCGCCCCGCAGTTCCTGAACCACGTTTTGGACCCGGCTGCCCTTCATACCCACGCAGGCACCTACGGGATCTATATCGGAATTATTGGACGCCACGGCGATTTTGGCGCGCACGCCGGGTTCGCGGGAAGCCCCCATGATGCTGACGATGCTTTCGCTGATCTCCGGCACCTCCGTTCTAAAAAGGTCTATCAGGAAGTTCGGATGGGTCCGGGAGAGAACAATTTGCGGACCGCGCGATTCGTGCAGCACATCGAGGATATAGGCACGTATGCGGTCCCCCCGCCGATAGGATTCCCTTGGAACCTGTTCACGAACGGGCACCACACCATCGGTTTGGCCCAAGTTAACGATAATATCTCCCCGGTCGATGCGTTGAACGATGCCGTTGAGGATTTCACCCTTGCGGTCAATGAAGCTGGCATAAACGGCATCTTTTTCGGCATCTTTCATTTTCTGAATGATGACCTGCTTGGCTGATTGGGCGGCGATGCGCCCGAAGGTGCTGGTATCCATCTTGCTGCCCAGGCTGTCGCCGACTTCGCATTCGGGATCCAGCTTGCGGCCTTCCGGAAGGCTGATTTCGATCTCCGGTTCGGTGACGACTTCAGCGACTTCTTTAAATTGAAAGACCTCGATCTCACCGCTTTCTTCGTTGTACTGAACTTCGATATCCATCTTGTTGCCGTACTTTTTTCTGGCAGCAGATCGCAAGGCCTCTTCCAGTGCCCTGATCAGGACATCGCGATCAATGCCCTTATCCCGGCTAACCTGTTCCACGACACGTTTTATGTCTGAGATAAACATCAGATATCTCCATTTCCAACTTTATTCAATAAGGCGTGCTTTTGAAATATCCGTAAACCCGATGGTGATTATTTGTTCATCAATTTGCAGGCTCACCTCATCTCCGGTTATGCCCAGAAGAACGCCTGTAAAATTTTTCCGTCCATTCATCGGCTGATAAGTCTTGAGTTTTGCCCGGTTGCCTTTAAATTTATCAAAATCCTCTTTTTTAGCCAGGGGCCGCTCCGGGCCCGGAGAGGTCACCTCGAGGCTGTAAGGCCCGACATCTGCCAGATTGACATCCAGAATATCGCTCATCTGCCGGCTGACACCGACGCAGTCCTCGAGTTTGATGCCATCAGGCTTGTCGACATACAGCCGCAGAATTCTGCCGGCCGACTCACGCTGATATTCAACCTGGATCAACTCCAGTCCTTCGGAGCCGCAAAGCGGCTCGGCCAGGGACCAGACCTGTTGTATCACTTTTTGCTCTTTGGCCCGCGCCCGGTCAAGATCCCTTGACTCGACCTTGCTTTTACGGCGGCGTTTATTTTTTTTCACTGGGCCGTGAAATCCTCTCTTTAGAAACACAAAAACGGGCTGTCGCCCGTTTCCTCATGTTGCAGGTAGATCTACTTGATGTACAGCGAGAAAGATTATCTGTTCATGCCATCAACCATAAGGAAAAATTAAAGTTCATCCCACAATACATAACAAGTACCACCCCAAGCCACGAATTCAAACGGATTAGGCGAACTTAAGCTGGAGCGGGCAACGAGATTCGAACTCGCGACACCAAGCTTGGGAAGCTTGTACTCTACCAACTGAGCTATGCCCGCTAGCCTAAGATTAAAATATTTAAGACAATTTGTTTGAATTGTCAATAACTTTCAGCAAACTAATTGTGATCTAACATGTCCCGGATGGATTTCAATTCGGCTTTTATGTCCTCCAGCAGCCTTTTTTCAGACAGCCCCGCAGGTCGTTTCCTGGAATTCAAATAGTTGCGGGCACCTTCAAGGGTAAATTTTTTTTCATAGAGCAGGTGCTTTATTTCCAGGATCGTTTCAATGTTTTTTCTGGTATATGACCGCTGCCCGGCCGCCGTACGCCGGGGTTTGATTTTTTTGAATTCAGACTCCCAGAATCTTAATACATGGCTCGGCAAACCCGAAATCTCACTGACCTCGCCAATTTTAAAATACAGCTTGTCAGGAATTTTAATATGATGCGGCTTTCGATCTCGCATTGCCATCCCGGTCATCAACTGATTGAATATTGTAGATTGAAGATTGAATATTTAAGGTACGCCTCGACTCGACTGAGCTCGTCGCCGGACGGCGAATCAATTTAATATTACTCCGCTTCAATCTTCATTCTTCAATCTTCATTTGTTAGGGCAGCGTGGCATCAAATGCATTCAAAAGTCGTTCCGTAATCGATTTGTGGAGATCATTGACATCATCGTCAACCAGGGTTTTGTCGGGCGATCGATAGGTAACGCGAAATGACACGCTCTTTTTGCCGGCTGCGATCGGATCCCCTTCGAAAACGTCGAATAAATGCAAATTTTCGACCAGTTGTTCCTGAAAAGCTTCGACCTTGTCCAACACTGACTGGGTTTCAACCCCGCGGTCGACAATTATCGTAATATCCCGGTAAATTGCCGGGTAGCGCGGGATCGGTCTGGTATTACGGGTTTCAGGAATCAATCCGGCGATTTTTTCCAAATCGATTTCGAAGATAAAGGCCGTTTGTCTTAAATCGTAGGCGTCGATTACCTGCGAATCAATTTCCCCCACCAGGCCCAGGGGTATGTCCGATGCCATGATCTGAGCCGTGCGGCCGGGTCTGGTGTACTCACAGGCGTCGTCAGCCATGGTTGAAAACCGAACGGCCTCCAAATTCAATGCCTGCACCAGCGCTTCGACGGCGCCCTTGATGTCATAAAAATCGCAGGGGATTGCGCGGCTGTGCCAGGAGGTGTCCGTGCGGGCCCCGGTCCACAGGGCGATCAGCATTTCGGGCTCTTCGGGCAGGACCTGCTGGTCCTTTTTAAGGAAAATTTTCCCGATTTCGAAAATTTTCAAGTTTTTTATCTGCCGTGCCAGGTTGTAGCGCATGGTTTCGAAAATGCCCGGCACCAGACTCGTGCGCATGACGGCCTGATCTTCAGTCAACGGATTTAATATATGAATCATGGCCCGACGGGGATCCGCGGCCTTTATCTGCAGACGGTCAGTGGACGATTCGGGTACAAAACTGTATGCGATCGCCTCTGAAAAACCGAACCCGCACATCAGTGCCTTGATCCGGTTTCTGAGCTGCAGTCGGCGTTCCGGCGGCCGGCCTTCGGCCGGCATGGCCGGAAAAGTCGTCGGTATGTTATTGTAGCCGGACAGCCGGGCCACTTCCTCCATCAGGTCTTCCCGTCTGGATACATCCACCCGGAAGGTGGGCGGTGTGACCTGCAGGCGGTCCGGATCGTCGTCAAGCGGTTCAACTTTAAATTCAATGGATTCGAGAAGTTGCTGAATTTGGTCGCGATCCAGATCTGTTCCCAGCAGACGATTGGTCCGCATGACGCCCAACGCCACGCTCTCTGCGGTTTGTAAATTGGGGTACTCATCGATGATGCCGTCAATCAGGGTGCCGTTGCCGATCTGCACCATGAGTTTGGCGGCCCGGTTGACGGCGCGCACACAGCCCTCCGGATCCACGCCGCGTTCAAAACGGTGGGATGCATCCGTATTCAATCCCAGTTTCTTGGAGGTGCGGCGGATGCTGACCGGGTTAAAATAGGCGCCTTCGATCAGCACGCGGGTGGTGTCCTCTTCGATCTCCGAATTGAGGCCGCCCATAACGCCGCCCACCCCGACCGGTTTTTCACCGTCGCAGATCATGAGCATTTGCGACTCGAGGGTGCGTTCTTTTTCATCCAGGGTGGTAAATTTTTCACCATCGGCCGCCAGGCGCACGACGATGCGATTATCGGCCAGGTTGTCAAAATCGAAGGCATGCAGCGGTTGGCCGGTTTCCAGCATCACAAAATTGGTGATATCGACGATATTGTTAATCGGTCGCAGCCCAACCGACAAGAGGCGATTTTGCAACCAATACGGTGAGGGGCTTACCCTGACGTTTTCTACCAGTCTGGCGGCATAGCGCGGACAATGGTCCGGGGCTTCAACCTTGACGGACGTCATCCGGCGGATGGTATCGGCCGCATCTTCAACGGTGTAGTCGGGATATTTCAGGGAGCCGTTTTGAATGATCGCAATTTCCCGGGCAATGCCGATCACACTGAGACAGTCCGGACGATTGGGCGTCAGGTCCAGTTCATACACCGTGTCGGACAAGTTCAAGGCCTGGGTCAGGGCCATGCCGGCCGCCAATGTAGCGTCCAGGGACATGATGCCGGCGGGATCGTCGCCCAGTCCCAACTCGGCATCGCTGCACAGCATGCCCCCGGATGCCTCTCCGCGGATGACGCTTTTTTCAAGCCGGCTGCCGTCCGGCAATACAGCTCCGGGCTGTGCCAGCGGCGCCAGCATACCGGTTGTGACGTTGGGGGCCCCGCATACGACCGACACCTGACCGTTGCCCGTGTTTACCCGGCAAAGTTTCAGTTTGTCGGCCTTGGGGTGAGGCGCCACCTCATCCACCCGGCCGACGATGACACCGTCAAGATACGCATACCGGTCGGAGACCGAATCGACTTCCAGGCCGGCCATGGTCAGGGCTTCGGCCAGATCGGCCGGATCCATGGTGACATCAACATAATCTTTTAGCCAGCTTAAGCTAACTTTCATCTTTAGAATTGCTCCAAAAACCGCATGTCATTTTCGAAAAATTTACGAATATCGTCGATGCCGTATTTCAACATGGCGATACGTTCCACGCCCATGCCGAATGCAAATCCAGTATAGCGGTCGGCGTCGTAGCCCACATTTTCATACAGCGCGGGATGAACCATACCGGAACCCAGAATTTCCAGCCATCCCGTATGAGAACACACCCGACAGCCTTTGCCCCGGCAGATGACGCACAGAATATCCACTTCCGCGCTGGGTTCGGTGAACGGGAAAAAGCTGGGACGGAACCTGAGGCTCGTTTGTTCATCGAACATCTGGTGGACAAAGGTCGTCAGCACCCCTTTGAGATCGCCGAATGAAATATTTTCATCAACCAGCAGCCCCTCGACCTGGTGAAACATGGGGGTATGGGTCAGATCCGAATCGCAGCGATACACTTTGCCCGGGCAGACGATCCGCACCGGCGGCGGTTGTTTTTCCATGGTCCGGATCTGCAGGGGCGATGTATGGGTTCTTAAAACCACGTCTTCACTGACGAAAAACGTATCCTGCATGTCCCGGGCCGGGTGATCTTTGGGAAAATTGAGTGCTTCGAAATTATAATAATCCGATTCAACTTCCGGGCCTTCGGCGATATCAAATCCCAGGCTGGAAAATATGTCGCACATCTGGTTGTTGACCTGGGTGATCGGATGCATGTAGCCGGCCGGCACCGCTCGGCCCGGCAAAGAAACGTCGATACGGTCATCTTCAACCGTGCCGGCGGAGTCAAATTTTTCAGCAGCCTGTTTAAACGCGCTGTCCAGTAAGTTTTTTATTTCGTTGGCTTGTTTGCCTGCCGCCGGTCTTTGGTCGGCCGGCAATTTGGAGATATTGCGCAAAAACTGCGTCAAGATCCCCTTGCGACCCAGATAGCGCACCGCAAGATCCTGGATATCGCTGCTGTTTTCAGCGGCATCGATTTCTTTGAGCCCGTCCTGGTGTATTTGAGCTAGATTGTTTTCCACTTCGACACCCTAAGGGAATGAATAATGAATAATGTCTAATGACAAATGAAGGAATTCTGTCTTTTCTAATCTTAAAAATAGAAAGGATTCAATAATTAGTCATTTGTCATTATTCATTTTTCATTTTCATAGTTTCTGTGCGGCCAGGTTTGCGATTTTGGTAAATCCGGCCGGATCCGAAATTGCCAGCTCTGCCAGAACTTTGCGATCGAGTTCTACGCCGGCAAGCTTCAGGCCATGGATGAATTTGCTGTATGTCAGGTCATTCATCCGGGTGGCGGCATTAATGCGGGTAATCCACAACCTGCGAAAATCGCGTTTGCGCGCACGGCGGTCGCGATAAGAATACATCAGGGCTTTGTCGACGGCGTCGGCAGCAGTTCGAAACAGCTTGCTGCGGCCGGCGCGAAATCCTTTGGCCAATTTCAAAACCTTTTTGCGTCTTTTCCTGGCTTTGAATCCTCGCTTTACTCTCATTTTGTTTACCTCACTTTGGTTTAATCCGCTTAGAGCTCTTGTTGTGGTTATTGAGTTAACTGAACTGAATCTTCCAACCCTCGATTCTATTCATTAACTGCATTTATCAATTAATCCGCAATCTGAAATCCGAAATCCGCAATCGAAAAGTTCCGACTTCCGAATTCAACTATCGCTGTCCTCTGACCTTCTCACCTTCTTAACTCCCCAATTTCTATTTTCTGACCTCTGTCATCTGTCTTCTGGCATCTGTCTTCTGTCAGCCATTGGGCAGCAGGCGCCGTATTTCTTTGCGATCGGATTGGGCGATCAGATTCGGTTTCCGCAACGATCGCTTGCGCTTGGTTGTTTTTCTGGTCAGCATGTGACCGGCGCATGATTTTCGATACACAATTTTACCGGTTCCGGTTTTTTTAAAGCGCTTGGCCGCTGCCCGATTCGTTTTAATTTTCGGCATTATTCTTTCTCCTTATTTTAAAAATAGATGGCGTGAGCTGTTAAATACCGGCTCACGCCACCGTCACAGAATCAAATGGTGCTTGTCTTTAGCTTAGTCGGTGCCTATTCGTTATCTCAGATACGTCGTTTGATGTATATCCGGTGATTTTATCGGTCTGTCCAAATTTATCCGGTCGAATTAACGCGGTGCCAGGATCATGACCAGGGATCGGCCCTCAAATTTCGGATGTTGCTCGACCATGGCCGTTTCTTCGGTTTCCTCAGCAATTTTTTCGAGCAGTGACATCCCCAATTTGGAAAGCGTAATTTCGCGTCCTCTGAAAATCACGGTAACCTTGACTTTGTCTTTGCGGCCGATGAACTTCTTAATATGGCCGATTTTGGTCTGCAAATCATGCTCGCCGGTCTTGGGACGTACCTTTATTTCCTTGACCTGAAAGGTGCTTTGTTTCTTTTTTGCTTCCTGTTTCTTTTTGGTCTGCTCGTAGCGGTAGCGCCCATAATCCATGATCTTGCACACAGGCGGATTGGCATTGGGCGAAACTTCCACCAAATCGAGACCAAATTCAGCCGCCGTTTCAAGCGCCTGTCTGGTAGGGATAATACCGACCTGGTTGCCATCGGGATCGATGACCCTGACCTCTCTGGCTCTGATAGTTTGGTTGATGTTTACTCTGTTGGATCGATTCGGTCGCTGGGGTCGTCTTGGTGAAGCTATGTTCTACCTCCTCATTTCATGATGTTGATTTATGCAAGTGCGCATGCGCTTTGGATTGCGAGGATCGCCGACCTGTCAATATACTCTAACAGGGGGATGTCTGCGACTTCTCGTTCGGTCCCTTAATAAATGATGATATATCCATCCGCTTGGATATACAACCAAAATAAGAAATGCAAGAAAAAAATGCAAGTAAATTTACATGACCGGCTGTTCAATTCTCTTTTTTGCGGTTTTATGACCTGAATTCATAGATAAAACGTTGCACGCTAGGCCCCCAAAGTATATTCAGCCAACAGACTGTGCTTTAAATAGTCATTGACCGGTGCAGAAAAGAAATCTTTGAACAATTTCAGGCTTTCGGCCCGCAAGATGCCCGGCACTACTTTTGACGAACTGTTCCGATACAGGGGCGTCAGGCGGGACAGGTCGCAGCCGGTGCCGCCGCCCATGACATCTTCATAAGCATAGACTATACTGCCGATACCGGCCAATATCAAGGCGCTGTAGCACATCAGGCAGGGCTCCATAGTGCTGAAAGCCGTGATCCGGCTGGGATCGATTGCATCCCCCAGTTCAGACAGACGACGCAGCGCAACGATTTCGGCATGGTCGATTTCATTGCGCTTGCTGCCCGTGCTAAACCGGCGGGCGCCGGTCACCAGGACTTTGTCCTGATAGACCAAAACGCAGCCCACCGGAAATTCCCCGGCTGCCAGAGCCAGCTTAGCCTCCTTTAGCGCAATTTTCATGTAATATTCGTGGTCCATGTTCAAAGGTTCAGAGGTTCAGAGGTTCAGGGTTCAGAGGTTCAGGGTTCAGGGTTCAAAGGTTCAAGGTACAATGGTTCGGCGGTTCAGAGGTTGAATGTTTCACTTTTTGAACCAAATAATAAATGTTATCAACAGTCCATCGCGTAATGCTTAACCTGGAATCTTGATCCCTGAATTCCTCAGTTACAACCTACATATATCCTCATCGCAGGGACAGCCGTCGTCCACTTCATAGCAGTACAGGATTCTGGATTCCATGACGGCCCGCTCAGCAGGAATTTTAATAAATTTGTGTCCGGCAATCAATTCATGCAGCTCCGTTTTCGACGGAATGGCATCCAGACCCCGGGAAACAACTTTGGCCGATGATCCCTCCAGTATTTCAGCATCTTCACCGTTGGTTACTACTGCCAGCGGTACCTGGTAATCAGCTAATACCCGGGATGCTGCCAGCACCGACCGGTGGCGGGTGACCAGGGAACCGGGACCGTATTTTATGATCATGCAAAACCTGGCGGACAGGCTGATTAAAAAATCGATTTTTATTATTGCTCGTTTTTGCCCGGCTTGCACCAGCAGGCGGCGGCGAGGCTCGATGTCACTTTTAAGATAGCCCTTGCCGTCGATGAGCAGACCGGCCAGTTTTTGGCGGTACCGTTCGTCATGGGTGTCCCGGATGGGTTCGCCCGAGATCCTATCATTAAGTTCGCCCAGTATTAAATGGTGGCCGGTCATAAAAAAGGTTCCGGGTTCATAGGTTTAAAGTTTGCTCAGGGCCGGCGAGATCAAAGGCGATAGCTCATATGTCAGAACCTCGGAGGCTCTGAACCTTTAACCTCTGAACCCTGAACCTTTGAACTCTGAACGGCAATAATTTTCCTTTACAAGAAAATCTACTTGGGATTAATATAACATCTTTTTTGTCATTGTTAAGGTTGATCATCATGTCAATACGGAAAGAATTCGAAAATCGCGAAAAAAATTTTATGTCGCCTTTTGGCTGTCCAAGCGCTGATTCACGAGGACGCGACAAAGATGAAAAACCTTGTCCGGTGCGAACCGCTTTCCAACTTGACCGTGACCGCATTGTATATTCTTATGCTTTCAGGCGGCTAAAACACAAAACCCAGGTTTTTTTGTCACCACTGGGAGATGATTACCGGACGCGTTTGACCCACACGCTTGAGGTGGCGCAAATGGCACGGGCCATCGCACGGGCGCTATTTTTAAACGAGGATCTGGTTGAGGCGATTGCGCTGGGACATGATCTGGGCCATACCCCTTTCGGCCACAGCGGCGAGACGGTCCTGAAAGAAATTTTTTCGGCGGATTTTTCCCACAACGCCCAGAGCCTGCGAGTTGTCGAAGTGCTGGAAAATAATGGGCAGGGGCTCAATCTGACCCATGAGGTCAGAGACGGCATCCTGAAGCATTCGAAGGGATTTGGTAAGATCATACCGGACAATATCCGCGAACGGGCCGACACCTATGAGGGACAAATTGCCAGGATTGCAGACATCATGGCCTACCTCAACCATGACCTTGAGGATGCGATAAGAAGTGGTGTCATCAAGGCCGACCAGGTACCGGCCGAATGCTCGAAAATCCTTGGATTCACCCATTCCGAACGTGCGACAACCATGATCAGGGACCTGATTTCATCCACCGAAGTCCGTGACGACGAGCTTTGTCTGCAGATGAGCGCTGAGGTGAGCGAAGCCATGTCTCTTTTGCGAAAATTCTTATACGATAACGTCTATAAATCCTCGCGGGTTCATAATCACTTTGAGAATGCCAAGAAGATTTTGTCCGAGCTTTACGCTTTTTTTCTCGACAATGAACAGATGCTGCTCGACAACCTGGCTGAGCTGCAAATGACGGGCTGCAATGACAACAGGCAGTCCCGGGAAAGAATTGTTTGTGATTTAATCGCCAGTATGACCGATCGCTATGCCATGAACCTTTATAAAAAGCTCTTTTTTCCGATTCCCCTGGTGTAAATGGAATGGCGACATTGATCCGAGATTACCGTAATAACCTGGATCGCTGTTATTCGAGATTGGATTCGAATTTGTATTTTGAAATTTGAGATTTATTTGGCATTTGGGATTTGAAATTTGGAATTTATGCGATGTCATTTTGAAAAAATAGTTAAATTGATTCTGATTTTGTTGAACACTCACTAAGCATGATACCTGAAGAGAAAAAAATCGCATTTTTCGATCGGCTGCAGAAGATTTTCGGTGACATGGACCGAAAATATGATATCGCAGCTCAATCCTATGGATTTCAGTGTCGGGGGTGTGAGGAAAATTGCTGCCGGACACGGTTTTATCACCACACCTACCTGGAATACCTGTATCTTCGCCAGGGCTTTGGAAGCCTGGATGCATCGCAGCAAAGGGCACTGCGGACAGAGGCCGCCGAGGTATGCCGGCAAACGGAACTGGCGGACAACGAGGGACGGGCGGTGCGGCTGATGTGCCCCTTGAACAAAGATGGGATGTGCACCCTTTACGCCTTTCGCCCGATGATCTGTCGGCTGCACGGGATACCCCATGAACTTCAAAAACCCGGACAACCGGTGATGCATGGTCCCGGGTGCGGCCTCTTTGAACAACAGTGTTCTGCAAAGCCCTATTTCAAATTTGATCGTACCCGATTTTATTTTGAGATGGCCCGGCTCGAAAATGAGTTCAAACAGGCCGCCGGCCTAAGCGGCCGGGCCCGGCTGACGATTGCGGAAATGCTTATATTTTGAAACCCATTGAAATTGAAGAAATAGATAAATTGCCCGGGATACGGATCAAGGAAGATGATACCTTTTGTTTTCGCTGTCATCCCCAGGTCGAGTGCTTTAACCGGTGTTGTCGTAACCTGAATCTTTTCTTATACCCTTATGATGTGCTGCGCCTCAAGCAGTCGCTTGAAATCACGTCGGATGCGTTTCTGGATAAATACGTGGACCTTGTCATGCGGCCCGCCAATTATTTCCCGGAAGTGCTGCTGCGCATGGCAGACAATGCGGAGAAAACCTGTCCCTTTTTAAGTGAGGCCGGCTGTGCGGTCTATCATCACCGGCCGGATACCTGCCGTACATTTCCGATTGAGCAGGGGGTCATGTATGATGCTTCCCGCAAAAAGGATTTGCCGGTGTTTTTTTTTCGTCCGCCTGATTTTTGCCTGGGCCGACATGAAACTGAAGAATGGACAATTCCTGAATGGATCGAAGATCAGGAGGCCGAACAATACCATAAGATGACCATCCGCTGGTCGGAAATTAAACGTCTTTTTCAAAAAGATCCCTGGGGCTTTGAAGGTCCCGAGGGGCCCCGGGCCAAAATGGCTTTCATGGCGACTTACAATGTCGACCCATTTCGTGATTTTGTGTTTCAGAGCAGCTTTTTAAAGCGCTACCAGATAAAATCCACCCTGCGCAAAAAGTTGAAAAATGACGATGTGGCCCTGATGAAATTCGGTTTTGAGTGGGTGAAGGTGTTTGTCTGGGGCATGCAAAGTAAGGATATCAGGCCACGGGCCTGATGAGCGGCCTGCGGCCTTGAGGAGCGCCCCTTCGGGCCTAAAGGAGCGGCCTTCGGCCTTGAAGGGTGGCCTGCGGCCTTGAGTTTGGAGGCATAAATGAATTTGGTCTGCGACGAGCTCAGCTGAATCGAAGTGGGACCCGTCGTCGTCCGTTAGAGCGGGACTATGCCGCGGCTAAAGATGCGGGAGGCGGAAAAGGTCGTGTCCTCTGAATATTAAAGTTAAAAGAATAAAATAATCCGCTGTCAGTTCTTTGCCTTTGCCTCAAGCGCAGCGCTCGTCAAGTGAAACGCTCCTCAAGCGCAGCGCTCGTTATGCTTTCACCTTCTTACCCTCTTACCTTCTCAACTTCCCGGCTCTCACAACACTCCTTCGGGCATCTCCCCGACTCTGTCCCCTCCCAACACATACCCCCCATCCAGGCGCAAAACGCTGCCGGTCATATAGGGGGCATCCCGGATGATAAAAAGGACGGCTTTGACGACATCGTCAATGGTGCCGGTGCGTTGCAGCAGGGTGTGGTCCAACAGGGCCTGTTTCTGCTCTTCGGTCAGCAAACCCCAGCCACGGGTTCTTTGCGCATGTCTGGTCTCAAACAGACCGAGCATGATTTCGTTTACCCGAACCGCGGGCGCTCCCATGCGGGCCCATGTTTCGGTGAGCAGTGAAACGCCGCGGTTGGCCGCCGCATAACCTTCATTAAACACCATGCCGGCCGGACCGCTGCGTCCGACCAGGGCGGCGATCGAGGAAAAATTGATGGCTATGCCGTCACCGGCTGCTTTCAAGTGCGGTAAGGCCGACTCAAATACCCACCGTTTCGCCCGCAGCGTGGTTGCCATTTCAAGGTCCCACTGCTCGGTGACATATGCACCATGAACGACCGGCCAGCCGCCGCGTTCGATATTGTTGATCAAAATGTCAAGCCGGCCGTATTCTTTGATTACGCGCCCGATAAGGTCAGGGATTTTTTCGACTTCCAGCAGATTGGTTTGAATGATCAGGTGGTCCTGTCCCGTAGCGGCAAAATCCCGCTTCAGGTCCGCCAACTCTTCTTCCCAGTCAAAGTAATTCAGCACCACCTTGACGCCCCGTTGCGCCAGCGCCAAACTTATGCCTTTGCCGATACCCCTAATGGCGCCCAAGACCAGGGCGACTTTACCGTTAAGCTCCATAGTCGCACCTTCCATCACCTATAGAATTAAGCCTTAAAAAAATCCCAAATAACAAGCACCAAATTACAAATAAATCTCAAAATCCAATAGCCAATGACCGAAACCAAGTCGTTGTCAACTCTAACGTCAGCACGCTTTTGATATTTGGAAATTTGGTCATTGTAATTTATTTGAAATTTGGGATTTGAGTTTTGGAATTTCTGACTATCGATTGAAACTGATTTAAAGCAGAAATAGCGGTATTGTTAACTTTGATCGAAAAGCATTTGTTCAACCCATTGCATTCCTATTTCCAGCAGGGCCAAATCCTCCTCCAGGGCTTTGTCAACCAATGCTGGATCGAGGTGGCTGTCCGCCAGGATGCGGTTGTCGGTTATCTGTGATCGAAAACTGTCCAGGTCGTAGAGGGCGGTAAAAAACATGTGCCTGGCTTTGAGGTCCAACACGCCCGGTTGGCGCGTGTTTTTCAGGCTGATAATCTGCATCAGTTTATCGTTGATATCGTTGTAATCGGCGATTTGCTGACCGTCGATCCATTGCTGCACAGTTTGGCTTCGGCCGCAGTCAAAGCCGCGGCAGTGGGTTTCTTTTAACACCATGAATTGTTCAGTCATCCGGCCCGTTTGCCGGCAACGTGCAATGCCGCGCATCAGAGGATAGGTGCGGCAGGATGATGGCCGGTTTTCATATACGCTGCATCCCTGGGGGGTAACAAAAGGACAGGTCAGATCCTGCGGGTTGCCCGGCTCCAGGGTAATAATCGGCAGTCCGGACTCGGGCCCGACATGCTGGGAAGTATAGCGTTCCAGGAATTGGCGGGAAGTCAGTCCCAGGTGGTCTTTCAAACGTAAAATGTCATAAGGTGTTAAAAACTGATTCAAGTCCCGGCAGCACTCATTAAAACAGGGCACCGCCGGATGGCAGGCAAAGCAAAATGTTTCCTGCAGGGATATCGGGGTTACATCGGGTTCCACGGTCTGTCTCCTTGCTGATCAGTGAAGATCATTCATATCACGGCCTGGGATTTTTAGCCAATAATACTTGATGGGATCAATATAGGTCCTATAGGTCTTATAGGACCTATAAAGCGGCACCTCCGGCCTGTCCCGGCACACGACCTGGCCCCAAGATCAACACTACATGTAGTATGGTAATCGGGAGACTTAAACCAGATATTGTAAGGGATGGGGGCCTGGTTTAAAATCGTCTTTTTTGTCCTTGTCTTTGCTTAAAAATACTTGACAAGGCCTATGTTGAATGATATTCTCTCTCCCTTATAGGTGATCCATCCTATTGAAATTATAGGGAATTTAGCTTTTTTTATTTCATACTTGATAGCTTGCAATTGCCAAGAGTTTAACCGGATGGGGTCCGGTTGTTGAGAAATAAAATACCCATGTATAAAAAAATAGGTTTGGCCAAAGCGTTCCACTTTGAGTCAAAGGACTGAAGGGAGGTGCAAATTAGCTAAGAATTTAACCAGGAAAATTATCTAAAAGTTTAAGAAACAAAATGTCATTAAACAAAATTCAGGAGGTATAATAAATGCCAAGTTTTGTAATAACTGAAAAATGCGACGGCTGCAAAGGCGGGGACAAGACTGCTTGTATGTATATTTGTCCCAACGACCTGATGGTTCTGGAACCCAACGAGATGAAGGCTTACAACCAGGAGCCGGATCAGTGCTGGGAATGCTTTTCATGTGTTAAGATTTGCCCGACCCAGGCCATCGAAGTCAGGGGTTATGCCGACTTTGTACCCCTAGGAAGCAGTGTTATGCCGATGCTGGGCACCGAAGATGTTATGTGGACCTGCAAGTTCAGAAACGGGACCATCAAACGCTTTAAGTTCCCCATTCGGACCACTCCCGAAGGACAGGCCAATGGTTATCTGGATCTCAAAGGACAGGACATCGAAAGCCAGTCGCTCTCAACCGAGGAAGCCGACGGCACAACGATGGGTGCACCTGCCGCAGACCAAATGGTCTAATTTTCGCACCAGATAATGCAACTGATTCTGTTAACAAGCTATTTAATAAATTTAGTGAATTTAAGGAGGATGCAATATGGCATTACCGAATAAACCTTTGGGTGAACTTAAAGCAGTAAGGGACCCGGAAGTCGAAGAGCGGGAAGTTGATATTCTGATCGTAGGCGGCGGCATGGCGGCTTGCGGAGCAGCGTTTGAGGTTAAAAAATGGATGGGCGACGACCAGAGCGTGCTGCTGGTGGACAAAGCTTCTTTGGAAAGAAGCGGCGCGGTTGCCCAGGGTCTTTCCGCCATCAACACCTACATTGGCGACAATTCCCCGGAAGATTATGTCCGCATGGTCCGCAACGACCTGATGGGTATTGTCCGCGAAGACCTGATCTTCGATTTGGGCTGCCACGTGGATGATTCCGTTCATCTGTTTGAGGAGTGGGGTCTGCCGATCTGGAAGAAATCCGAAGAAGGCAAGAACCTGGACGGCAAAAAAGGCCAGAAAATGGGAACCCTGAAATCAGGTGCCAGCCCGGTCCGTACCGGTAAATGGCAGATCATGATCAACGGTGAATCCTACAAACGGATCGTGGCCGAGGCCGGCAAATTGGCCCTCGGTGAAGAAAACATCCTGGAAAGGGTTTTCATCGTTGAGCTGCTGCTGGATGCCAACAACGAAAATCAGATCGCCGGTGCGGTTGGTTTTTCCGTGCGTGAAAACAAAGTCTTCATCATCAAGTGCAAAACCATGATGGTTGCCTGTGGCGGCGCCGTCAACATCTATCAGCCGCGTAGTGTGGGTGAAGGCAAGGGACGCGCCTGGTACCCGGTCTGGAATTCCGGCTCCACCTATACCCTGTGTATGAAAGTCGGCGCCGAGCTTTCCATGATGGAAAACCGTTTCACCCCGGCCCGCTTTAAAGACGGCTACGGCCCGGTCGGTGCCTGGTTCCTGCTGTTCAAAGCCAAGACCCTCAACGGTTTGGGCGAAGCTTTTGCCGGCAGTGATGCCGCCAAGGCGGAACTGGAAAAATATGCGCCCTACGGAACGGCCGCCATCACGCCGACCTGTTTGCGTAACCACCTGATGCTCTTTGAGATGAAAGAAGGCCGCGGCCCGATCATCATGGACACGGTATCCGCTCTGGCAGCCCTGGGCGAGACCATGGACAAAAAAGAGCTCAAGCACCTCGAGTCCGAAGCCTGGGAAGATTTCCTGGATATGACCTGCGGACAGGCCAACCTTTGGTGCGCCACCAATACCGAGCCTGAAAAGAAAAACTCCGAAGTTATGCCGACCGAACCTTACCTGCTCGGATCACACTCCGGCTGCTGCGGTCTGTGGACCTCAGGCCCGGATCTGGATTGGGTACCTGATGCTTACAAGATCAAAGCCGACAACGGCAAGATCTACAACCGCATGACCACTGTCAACGGCCTGTTCACCGCCGGCGACGGGGTGGGCTGTTCCGGCCATAAGTTTTCTTCCGGCTCACACGCCGAAGGCCGCATGGCTGTCAAGCAAATGGTCCGTTACGCCAAAGATCACGCCGACTTCGCACCGGCCATCGCTCAGAGCGCCGAGGAACTGGTAGACACGGTTTACAAACCGGTTCGCACCTATCTGGATCACTGCGACTACACCACGGCCGAGGATATCAACCCCGAGTACATCAAACCCAACGGCATGATGTATCGCATGATGAAGGCCGGCCATGAATATGGAGCAGGAACGGCCACCTTCTACCAGACCACCAGCAAGAACCTGGAGATCGTGATGGATCTGCTGGAGACCATGCGGGAAGACAATGAAAAGCTGGCGGCCGGCGATCTGCATGAGCTCATGCGCGCCTGGGAGATCCAGCACCGCATCTGGACGCTTGAATCGCACCTGCGCCACATCCAGTACCGCAAAGAAACCCGTTACCCCGGTTTCTACTATCAAGCGGACTACCCGGGACAGGATGACGAGAACTGGTTCTGTTTCGTTAACTCCAAGTACGATCCCAAAGAACAAAAATGGGATACCTTCAAGAAAGACTACGTCAAGATCATCACGGACTAATCGTATGTCGACGTTGATTTGTAGTTATTAACTAACCAATGGGCCTCCAGGTGTCTTAGGACACCTGGAGGTTTTTATTAATGAACATAGGTTATGGGTTATAGGTAAGAGGCAATGAAGGGCCTGAAACTAGGCACAGGCCGGTAAAATGAATCCGCCCGTGGTGGAAAAATATCGAAGAAAAATAGAAAAATAAAAGCGAACCGCAGAATATCGAATATCGAATTACGAATATCGAAGGAATGTATTCTGACGATTTAATTAAGAAACGACTGAGCCAAGCGAATCCTACCTTCGACATTCTGCGGTTCGATATTCTGCTGTTCTACGGGTCGCTGTTTTATCAATCCTATTGCCCATTACCTATCACCCATAACCTAATTAATAAATCTGCACGGAGGGATAGCATGACAGAAGAAAAAGCAACCCCTGCTAGTGGTAGCATCTTAGTCGTTGGTGGCGGTATCAGCGGCCTGACCACGGCCCTGGAAGCCGCCGAGGTGGGGTACGAAGTTTTCTTGGTGGAAAAAAATCCTTATCTGGGCGGAAGGGTAGCTCAACTTAACCAATATTTTCCCAAGTTATGCCCTCCGACCTGCGGACTCGAGATTAATTTCAGACGCATCAAGGACAATCCCAGAGTCAAGGTTTTAACCCTGGCCGAAGTTGAAAAAGTCGCTGGAAGCCCCGGCAACTATGATGTTGCCGTCAAGGTCAATCCCCGATATGTCAACGAAAACTGCACCTGCTGCGGCGATTGTGCCGCGGCCTGCCAAAGCGAGATTGACAGCGAGTATGATTTCGGCATGAAAAAAAACAAAGGGGCCTACCTGCCTTTTGAAATGGCGTTTCCGCACCGCTTCGTAATTTCACCGGAAATTATCGGCAGCGCTGACGCCCAACGCGCCAAAGACGCCTGTCAATATGATGCGGTCGATCTGGCCATGGAGGCCAAAACCCTGAACCTGAATGTGGGATCGATTGTCTGGGCCACCGGGTGGGAACCCTATGATGCGACCAAAATGGAAAATCTCGGCTTTGGACAGCACCCGAACATCATCACCAACATGATGATGGAGCGCCTGGCAGCTCCCAACGGCCCGACCAGGGGCAGCATCGTGCGCCCATCGGATAAGAAGGAACCTGCCAGCATTGCCTTTGTCCAGTGTGCCGGCTCCCGCGACGAAAATCATCTGCCTTACTGCTCCTACATTTGCTGCATGGCATCCTTGAAGCAGGCCACCTATGTTCGTGAACGATACCCGGAAGCTAAAATTTACGTGTTTTATATTGACTTGAGAACCCCGGGCTATCGCTATGAAAGATTTTACGAGAAAATCAAAGAGGATGAAAACATCTTTCTGATCAAGGGCAAGGTCGCCGAAGTCAGCGAGGATCCAAACAGCAACAATATCACCGTGGTTGCCGAAAATGCCGTGACCGGTGAAAAGATCCACCAGGAAGTCGAGATGGCGATTCTGGCTACCGGTATGCAGCCCACAACCGCGACAGACAAACTACCGGCTGATCTAGACTACAACGAGGACGGATTTATCCTCAATGATTATGAAGCCGGCGGAATGTTTGGGGCCGGATGTGCCAATAAACCGGCCGACGTGGTTTCGTCCAATCAAAATGCAACCGGTATGGCTCTAAAGGCCATCCAAACTCTGGTGAACAGGTAGGAGGTTATCCATGGATAAAAAATATGGTGTATATATTTGCGAAGGATGCGGGATCGGAGAGGCAGTGGATATCGAAAAGCTCTGCGATGTGCCCAAGGAGGAGGGGCTGCCGGTAAAAACCTGCCCGGTGCTTTGCGGCAAGGAAGGCGTCGAACTCCTGCAGTCCGATATTGCCGAAGGGATTAACACGCTGGTGATTGCGGCCTGTTCGCGCCGGGTGCTCTATGATGTCTTCCGGTTTGACGGCTGTATTGTGGACCGGGTCAACCTCAGGGAACAGGTGGTTTGGACCCATCCCCGGTCGACCTTTCCGGCGCCCACCGAAGAACAAAAAGATGATGATGAATTTGTCGACCACGTTCAGCTGCTGGCCGAAGACTATCTGAAGATGGGCATGGCCCGGGTGGAGAAGGTCGATTTGCCCGAACCCTATCAGCTCGACTCGCTTCACAAAAACATTCTGGTTATCGGCGGGGGGGTCAGCGGCCTGACCGCAGCTATCGAAGCCGCCAAGACCGGCTACGACGTCACCATCGTTGAAAAAGAATCCGCCCTGGGGGGCAAGGCCAACAACTGGCGCAAACAACTGCCCGGCGCCTATCCCTATGAGGGGCTGATATCGCCGACCATCGCGGAAAAAATCAGCGAACTCAAAGGCTATTCCAATGTCACGGTCAAAACCGACACGGTGGTGGCACGGATAGCCGGTGAGCCGGGAGATTTTACGGTTACGTTGAAAAAACCCGGTGAAAAAATTGAATTTGACGTTCCTTACCCGCTGCCCGAAGAGATGACCGTCGATGAAAAGGGCAAAGATCTGACGGCTGAGCAGCTGCATGAAAAATTCATGGAGTACAATGAAGGCAAACAGGATATCCTGACATTTGACCCGGACGGTGCAAAATTCGGCGCGGTGATCCTGGCCGCCGGCTGGCGGCCCTACGAGCCGGAAGAAGGGGAATTGGCCCATCTCGGCTTCGGTGAGATTGCCGATGTCGTCACCAACCACCAGTTCGAAGAGATTGCCGCCAGCGGTAAAATCACCCGACCTTCGGACGGCAAGGAAGCTAAATCCGTGGTGTTTATCCAGAGCCCCGGTCAGGGCGACGACAAGGACTTTGCCTATGCCGGTGCCGTCACCAGCATGGTGGCGCTCAAGCAGGCCAAATATGTCAGGGAAGATTATGCCGACGCCAAAGCCTATGTGTTCTATCAGCACATGCGCACGGTGGGCCTGACGGAGAATTTTTATAAGAATATCCAGCAGGACCAGGGGATTTTTCTGACCAAGGGCGATGTGACGGGCGTATCCCAGAACGGCGACGGTCTGATTGTGGAAGCCGACAATACCTTGCTGGGCGAAAAGGTTCAGGTCAAAGCCGATATGGTGGTGCTGGCAACCGGCATGGTACCGGTGACCAAGGACGACCCGATCGTCAACCTGGCCTATCGCCAGGGGCCCGGTTTTCGTGACAACGAGCTATTCGATGACTATGCCGATTCCAACTACATCTGCTTTCCCTATGAAACCCAGCGCACCGGCATTTATGCCGCCGGTGGAATCCGGCGCAGCATGACCGTTGAAGAATCCGTCGAAGACGCCACCGGCGCGGCTTTAAAGGCCATTCAATGTTTGGAGTCGGTCAATCGAGGGGTTTCCGTTCACCCGCGGGCCGGTGATATGAGCTTTCCGGACTTTTTCTTCCAGCGTTGCACCCAGTGCAAACGCTGTACCCAGGAATGTCCCTTCGGCGCTATTGACGACGATGAGAAAGGCACGCCCAAACCCAACCCGGCCCGCTGCCGCCGCTGTGGCACCTGCATGGGCTGCTGCCCGGAGCGGATCATTAACTTTTCCGATTACAGCATCGACAGCATCGGGTCCATGGTCAAAGCCATCGGCGTCCCATCGGAAGATGACTATGACGAGCCGCCGTTGCGCATTCTGGGACTGGTCTGCGAAAACGACGCCTACCCGGCGCTGGATATCGCGGCCTTGAACCGGCTCGAATACTCGGCCGATGTCCGTTTCATTCCGGTGCGGTGCCTGGGGTCCGTTAACGTGATCTGGATCAAGGATGCCCTGGCCCAGGGCATGGACGGCGTTTTTCTGCTCGGCTGCAAATACGGTGATGACTACCAGTGTCACTTCATCAAGGGCAGTGAGCTGGCGGAAATCAGGATGCAGAAGATCGGCGACGCCCTGTCGAGTCTGGCATTGGAAGAAGAGCGGGTGGCCCAGTTTGAAGTGGCGATCGACGAGTATGACAAATTGCCGAAGATCATCAACGATTTCGTCGATCTGGTCGAAGAAATGGGACCCAATCCTTTTAAGGGCTTTTAAGCAGGGGAAAAAAATATTTTGTGCAAGTTGTGGCAAACCATAATTTAATGTAAATATGAAAATGCTCGCAGAAATGCCTAAAATTGTAAAATGTCTAAAATGACTAAAGTTAAGGAATTCTGTCGATTTAAAAAAAACGGTAAGTCCGGAATTTTTTTATTTCCTGATTTTTGATATCCGTGCGCAAAGCACTGGCCTTGCATATAAAAGACGGAGCGAAGCGACACCACAATTTTAGTCATTTAACATTTTAGTTCATTTTAGCTCATTTTTACGGGTTAAGGAGCGACACATGACAAAAGGCGAATTGAAAGAGAATTAACTTTTTCAGTTGCCTATAGTCAATGTCATAGGAGGTATAAGTATGGCCGAAACATACGTAATTGATCCTGATTTAGATTTTATCAATAAAGTCGGTGCGCTGGGTGGCGACGATGTGAAAAAATGCTACCAATGCGCCACCTGTTCGGTGGCCTGCCCGATTTCGCCGGACACCCGGCCCTTTCCCCGCAAGGAAATGATTGCCGCATCCTGGGGATTGAAAGACAAACTGGTGGGCAACGCCGATATCTGGCTGTGCCACAATTGCGGCGACTGCTCCACCCGTTGTCCGCGGGAAGCCAAACCGGCCGATGTGCTGGCAGCTGTCCGTTCTTACACAATTGAAGAATATGCCCAGCCCAAAGTCCTGGCCCGCGCGCTGAAGGATCCCAAAAAACTGCCGATTCTGATGGCGATTCCCGCCATCCTGTTTCTGGTGGTGGGCTCCATTACCGGCTTGCTGGACTTTACACCGGATCTGAGTGAAGGCATCAAGCATTACAAGTTCTTTTCCACCTGGCTGGTCGACATGCACATGCTGCCGGCGGCCATCTTTGCGGCGGCGGTTTTTGCCCTGGGCCTCAAACGCTTTTTGGCTGATATTCACCAAAATGCGCTGGCGGAGGGCAAGACCAAGCAGGAAACCATCGCGGTGGGCGGCTTTATCATGGCCCTGCTAAAAGTTATTCCAACCATATTAACGCATAATAAATTTTCGGAATGCACCGAAAACAATGATCGCCAGATCGCCCATTTATTGACCATGTATGGTTTTATCGGGCTTTTTATCGTTACCAACATCATTTTCGTGGTGCTTTACGGGTCCTATCTGTTCCCCGAGGGACCGATTCACGGTCCCTGGTCCCAGCTCAATCCCGTCAAATGGCTGGCCAATGTCGCCGGCATTGCCCTGATTGTGGGTACCAGCCTGATGATTAAAAATCGTCGTGCCAAAAAAGATCAGCAATCCACCTATTTTGACTGGTACCTGATCTACCTGGCTTTCGGTCTGGGTGTCAGCGGCATGGGGGCGCAGCTGACCCGGCTGGCCGGCTGGGCCTTTATTTCCTTTGCCACCTATTACGTGCACCTGGTGCTGATTTTCTGCCTGTTTGCCTATCTGCCGTTTTCCAAACTGGCCCACCTGGTTTACCGCACCGTGGCCATGGCCTACAACGAGTATGCCGGGCGGAATTTTTAATAACTTATTGATATAGAACATGAAAAAGGGAGCCTGCGGGCTCCCTTTTTTATTGGGGTGCCGGCGTAATGGATTGCTGGCCTAGTGCCGTTTAAGGATTTACTCAAAGGTTGATAGCTTGGCGCGAGCCCTTAGTGCTCGTGTGAAACCACATGAAATGACGAATGTCGAATGACGAATGACGAATGGTGGAATCGCTTCGCTCAGTCTTTTTTAAAATAGACCGTTCGGCAAAAAAAGCTCACGGCTGGCAGAATGCATTATTCGATGTTCGATGTTGGACGTTCGATGTTCGACGTTCATTGATTTTTCACCCAATGGCACTCGCATTGATAATACACCTAACATGTCTTACCATTAAAAATGATTGATTCGTGTCGGTGCTTCTTGACTAATCGGATAGTAATATAAATAATGTCGGCCGGAGGAAAGAAGCGAGGTGAAACATTTCTTCATCCGGGGCTTTACTATCGCTCCTCGGCCCACTGAATCCGTGACTGACCTGTGAGATGCGAAGCCTATTTCTTTGGGGTGTATTCATGTTCCAATGTGTTAGTAATTAAATTTTCCTAATTGGATTGCCTGGTAAAAAAAAGGGAAAAAAATGACAGAACACGAAAAATTACCAAGAAAAATTTCATTTTTGAAACGCTACTTAATGTTTGCGATGATCCTGTTCGTCCTGGGATTGTTGGCCGCCTGCGAGGAAAAGAACACCTACGTGGAGCCGCCACCACCCAAAGTGACCGTCGCCGAACCGCTGCAACAGGATGTCACTGACTATCTGGAGTTCACCGGCAATACCCGGGCGTTTGAACAAGTAGAGATCCGGGCCCGGGTGTCCGGCTTTTTGCACAGCATGCACTTTACGCCCGGTACCCGAGTCGACATGGGCGATCAACTGTTCGTGATCGATCCGCGGGAATACCAGGCTGAGGTTAACGCCGCCACCGCCGAGCTGAATGCTGCCAAATCCATGCAGCACCGGGCCAAAATTGAATATGACCGTGCTAAAAGAGTTTACGACAAGGGCGCCGGGCGCGAGACGGACGTGGTCAAGTGGCGCGGTGAGCTCGACGTTGCCCTGGCAAGGATTGAGCGGGCCAAATCCAAACTTGAGCGCGCCAATTTGAATCTTGGCTATACAACAGTCACGGCACCCATCAGCGGCCGGGTCAGCCGCAATTATGTCGATCCGGGCAACCTGGTGGGCGAAGCCGAAGCGACGCTGCTGACAACGGTCACCCGCTATGATCCGATGTATGTCTATTTCAACCTCAATGAAAACGATCTGCTGCGGGTGATGAAAATGTACCGCAAACGCGTCAAAGAAAAGGGCTACGATCCCGATGAAGTTTCCGATAGGGCAGCAGAAATACCGCTTTACCTGGGGCTTGCCAACGAGGATGGCTATCCCCATGAGGGTATCGCGGATTTCGCCGAATCCGGTGTCGATTCCGCAACCGGCACTATGGTGCTACGCGGCGTCTTTCCCAATCCGGACACTCCGACCGTACTCATTCCGGGCCTGTTTGCGCGGGTGCGTATGCCCATCGATAAGCGGGAAAAAGCCCTGCTGGTAAGCGAGCGCGCCATTGGTGCCGATCAGGGCGGCAATTACCTGCTGGCAGTCAGTAGTGACAACGTCGTCGAGAAGAAACAGATTCGCATGGGACAGCTGGTTGATGGCCTGCGTGTGATCGAAGAAGGCTTGCAGCCCGGTGAACAGGTAATTGTAAAAGGTGTCCAGCGTGCCCGACCGGGAGGCAAGGTTGATCCCGAGCGGATCGATATGAAGTCCCTGGCGACTTCTGCTTTTAAAACCGCTCCAAAGGAAAAGGCGGACAGAAAAAAATGAATAATGAAGATTGATGAATGACGAATGTTGGATGTCGCTTCGCTCCGTCGTTTTTAAGAAGATAATTTCGGTGTTGAATCTAACTTGGGCCACTTTGCATTTTGTAGGTTGGGTTGAGCATAATCTGGGCCTTGTTGGGTTTCGTCTCACTCAACCCAACCTACATTTTACCAGTTCGATTACCCATTACAAAACCCAACAACGGCCGATCCTGGAACCCAGTCCATAATTTCAAAATAGATAAAATTCCTTAATTTGACATTTGAAATTCGTCATTCCCTAGGGGGTCCTCAAATGATTTCCAAGTTTTTCATCCAAAATCCCATTTTCGCCAGTGTCATTTCCATCGTGATCGTCATCGCCGGCGCAGTGGCTGTCGGTGTGTTGCCCATCGCCCAATATCCTGAGATTACACCGCCCACGGTTGAGGTGAAGGCTACCTACCCGGGGGCCAATGCCACGGTGGTGGCGGAAACAGTGGCCTCGCCGATCGAGCAGGAAGTCATCGGCGTCGAGGATATGATTTACATGTCCTCCGTCAGTGCCGGCGACGGTTCTTACACCCTGACGGTGAGTTTTGAGGTCGGCACAAATCTCGACATGGCCCAGGTGCTGGTGCAAAACCGGGCTAAACTGGCCGAACCCAAGCTGCCCGAGGAGGTTCGGCGTGAAGGTGTGAAGGTCAAGAAAAAATCATCCAACATTATTCTCTTTGCTTCTCTGTTTTCGCCGGACGGCCGTTTTGATGAGCTATATATGAGTAACTATGCCACCCTGCGCATTCGTGACACATTGAGCCGTATTCCGGGGGTGGGGGACATCACAATTTTTCCGGCCAGTGATTACAGCATGCGGATCTGGCTCGACCCCCGCAAACTTAAATCCCTGGGAATGACCACCGGGGAAGTACTCGATGCTATCCGGGAACAGAATGTACAGGTGGCTGCCGGGCAGATCGGCCAGCCGCCGGCGCCCAGGGGACAAAGCTTTCAACTGGCCGTCAACGTTCTCGGACGTCTGACCGAAGTCGAACAATTCGAGGAAATCATCGTCAAGACCGGCGAGGGCGGCCGTATCACCCGCCTCAAGGATATCGCCCGCACTGAACTGGGGGGCAAAACCTATGACGTTACTTCGCGATTGTCAGGCACCTCTTCGGCCGCCATCGCCGTCTACCAGTTACCCGGCTCCAACGCCCTGGCAGTTTCCGATCAGATCAGAAAAGCACTTAAGGATATGAGCGCTTACTTTCCTGAGGGTCTGGAATACAAAATACCCTATGATACCACCCTCTTCGTTGATACGGCGATTAATCAGGTTTACATCACATTGTTAGAAGCCGTGGCCCTGGTGTTTTTAGTGCTGTTCCTATTTCTGCAGGACTGGCGGGCCACTTTGATCCCGGCCGTTACCATCCCGGTTTCGCTCATTGGAACCCTGGCAGTCCTGCTGCCACTGGGTTTTTCCCTCAATCTGCTGACTTTGTTTGGACTGGTGCTGGCCATCGGCATTGTGGTGGACGACGCCATTGTGGTGGTGGAGTCTACTGTTGCCCATATGGAACACGGAATGCAGCGCAAGGAGGCCGCCATCAAGGCCATGAGCGAGGTGTCCGGGCCGGTGGTGGCCACTACCCTGGTGCTTCTGGCGGTGTTCGTGCCGGCCGCATTTTTACCCGGAATCACCGGACAGCTTTACCGCCAGTTTGCCCTGACCATTGCCGTTGCTACCATCTTCAGCTCCATCAATGCGCTCACCATGAGTCCGGCACTTGCATCTCTTTTGCTGCGGTTGCCGCCGGAGAATAAAAACTTCTTCTTTCGCGGATTCGACAAATTTTTCCAGAAAACTGAAACCGGTTACATGAATGTGGCCAAGGCAGTCACACGGCGCAGCGCAATTATGCTGCTGCTGGCCCTTGGCCTGGCAGGCCTGACCGGCTGGCAGTTCACCAGCCTGCCGTCGGGCTTTCTGCCCACGGAAGACCAGGGCTATATCATGGTTCACGTCCAACTACCCAATGCCGCTTCCCAGGAGCGCACCAATGAGGTCCTTGACCAAATTGATGCCATCCTTAAGGAAACCAAGGGTGTTGCGGACTGGGTAATTCTGGGCGGTTTTTCCTTAATTGACGCCACCAATGCCTCCAATGCCGCAGCCGTTTGGATTACGCTGGATCCATGGGAAGCGCGCACCGATCCCAGCCTCAAGCAGGAGTCAATTCTGACTAACCTGCAGGGGCAATTCAGCCGGATCCAGGATTCCATCATTTACGGGTTTTTCCCACCAGCCATCCCGGGGCTGGGCGTGGCCGGCGGTTTTCAAATGCAGATCGAAGATCGGGGAGGGGTGGGCCTGCAGGAGCTTGATGTTATGGTGCGCGAAATTATCCAGGATGGTAACGCCCAGTCGGGGCTTGCCGGCCTGAACACGACCTATCGGGTCGATGTGCCGCAGCTGTTTGCAGAGGTCGATCGCCGAAAAGCTAAAACCCTGGGGATTCCACTAACGGAAGTCTTCGGCACCCTTCAAGCCTATTTGGGCTCGGCCTATGTCAATGACTTCAATAAGTTCGGGCGTACCTGGCAGGTCAAGGTCCAGGCTGACCACAGATTTCGGATTGAACCCCGTGATATCCGCTCGCTCGACGTGCGCAATGCTCAAGGCAATATGGTACCAATCGGGACCCTGGTTAATGTTGACCGAATCGTGGGACCCCAAACCATTTTACGCTACAATCTTTATCCGACCGCCTCCATCACCGGGGCGGCCGCTCCCGGCTACAGTTCCGGCCAGGCCCTGAACTTGATGGAGCAATTGGCCGATCAAAAACTGCCCGACTCCATGGGCTTCGAATGGACCGGCATGTCTTTTCAGGAGAAAAAAGTCGGCTCAGAAGCCATCATGGTCTTTGCCCTGGCCATCCTCCTGGTATTCCTGGTGCTGGCGGCCCAGTATGAAAGCTGGACCAATCCAGCGGCCGTGATCATGGTCGTGCCATTGGCGGTCCTGGGAACCGTGGTGGCGCTGCTGATGAAAGGAACCGACAATAACGTCTATACCCAGGTCGGCGTGGTGCTGCTCATCGGCATGGCCAGCAAGAATGCCATTCTGATCGTGGAGTTTGCCATGGCCGAGCGTGAGAAAGGCAAAGAAATTGTGGCGGCGGTGGTCGATGCCGCCAAGTTGCGGTTTCGTCCCATCCTGATGACGGCCATATCTTCGATTGCCGGGTTTATGCCGCTGGTGGTGGCCGCCGGCGCCGGTGCCGCCAGCCAGCAGGCCATCGGGACCGCCGTGGTGGGCGGCATGATTGCGGCCACGTTTATGTCGCTGCTGTTTACACCGGTATTCTATGTGGTGATGCAGCGGCTGAGCGGGTTGGGAAAGAAAAAGGAGGGCGGGGTTCAGAGTTCAAAGGTTCAAGGTTCAGAGGTTGCGGATTCGAAGGTGCAAGTTCCGGAGGTGCGAGGTTGAGGGGTAATTCGATTGCGGATTGCAGATTTCGGATTTCGGATAGACAAGAATCGAAGAACGGGGGCCAGAGGCGGGATTTCGGCATTCGGCATTCGGCCCACCGCGATGGTTTACGGTATAGGGTTAGACTGTTACCAAATCAGTTTTGCGCAAATTGCGCAAAAAATTCGTTGGCATCTTAGTAAAGCACTAACAATCAGGCATTTACAAAGATTGAAATTGAAATCAACTTTTTGTATTGTTAAGACACCTCCATCCCGGTTGGGCATCTGTCAATCTGATTTTAGCTGTTTTGACGGTGGCGGCAGAATAAAATAGATCCGCCGAAGGCGAACCACAAATCTTCAATCTTCAATCTTCAATAAAAAAAGGGAGCGCCTTGCGGCAGCTCCCTTTAAGGATTGGAATTAAACGAGGTATTCAGGTTTCGGTTCTACTTTTCATCTCCGGTAGCAGCTCCGTGCAGCTTGATCTCAACCTTCTCCGTCAGTCCTTCATAGTATCCGCGCAGTATCGCAACAACCTCATCTCTTCCAAAATGATCCGGCAGTTCACCGCCTTCAGAAAGCATTTTGCGCAGCATGGTTCCGCTGAGCAGGACGCGATCGTCTTTTTCGTGCGGGCAGGTTCTCAAGGAAGCCATACCGTCGCACTTGTAGCAGTAAAAGGTCCAGTCAATTTTCAACGGCGTGCACAGCAGTGCTTTGCCGCTTTCATCGGGGGGTGGAATTTTGTCGAAAATCGTCTGGGCTTCGAACATTCCATAAAAGTCACCCACACCGGCGTGATCGCGGCCGATGATCATACGGGAGCAGCCGTAGTTCTGGCGGAAGGTGGCGTGCAACAGGCCCTCGCGGGGTCCGGCATAGCGCATATCCAGCGGATAGCCGCCCTGCACGACCTTGTCTTCCACAAAATAATTTTTCACCAGGGCGTCGATGCATTTTACCCGTACTTCTGCGGGGATGTCACCCGGTTTCAAGTTGCCGACCAGGGAGTGAATGTAAACGCCGTCGCATACTTCAACCGCGATTTTGCACAGATATTCATGGGAGCGGTGCATGGGATTTCTCAATTGCAGGGCAGCAACTTCGCTCCAACCGCGGTCTTCAAAAATCTTGCGGGATTCTTCGGGTCGATGATAAACACCGGCATATTTCGTTGGGTAATCTCCTTCGCTGAGCACCTTGACGTCGCCGGCGAGGCTGATATCTTTTTGTTCCATGACCATCTGAACGCCGGGATGATCATCCTTGGCGATCTTCCAGAATTCTTCGGCGGTCGGCGTGCCTTCGCCCATGTAGACTTTTTCGCACTCGAATTTTTTGTCGGCTTCGGTCATTTCGAATTTTTCGGTGACCTTCATGGTGGCCATGATTTCATCGCCTTCAGGATCGTAAAGGGCAATTTCATCGCCTTCGCTGATGCCGTCGGCATCTTCCTTGCTGGCTGAAAGGGTTACCGGGATGGGCCAGAAAGTTCCATCGGCCATCAAAAAGTCTTCGCAAACACCTTTCCAGTCCGCTCTGGTCATAAAACCGGTCAGAGGGCTGAAACCGCCGATACCCATCATAATCAGATCACCCTTTTCGCGCGGTGATACGGAAATCTTTTTAAGGCCTTCGGCTTTTTTCTTTTCAGCATCCAACTCCGCGCCTTCGAGCAGACAGCAGGTCAGACCTTTTCCGCCATGAGGTGGAATCAATTTTGACATTTGTTTTCTTCTCCTTTCACTATTGTTTTCCATTTTAAATCGCCTGGCGCGATTTGATCGCTTGTATATAGAAAAGGGTATGAATAGTAAGGATTTATGCTTTTGTCAAGCGGAATTCGGCGAAATCAGCGATTCTGTTTGAAAAGCTTGCAGGAGACGAAATTCATTGATTGCAGCTTACTAAGTGCAGCGATCTAACAGTTCAGATAATTATCGAAATTAAATTATTAAATATAGTTCAGCCTTGATTTGGTGACCGAAAATGAGCTATTATCCCCGCCAAAATTCGTTTGCAGATTCAACCAGAAATAGCGCATTAAGGCGAATCACACAAGGATCCGTTCCATATCGATAACCCGGGGGGGTTACTTTCATGAGTACGACCGAGATGCTAGTTGAGCGCCGCCGGCAGCCTAGATTCAAGGTGGCTGAAGGCGTTTTTGCAGCCCTTGTCAATCACAGCAGCAAATTGGGCCAAATCAAGGATATCAGCAAAAGGGGGCTTTCATTTCGTTATATCGACCATGGCGGCTCCCCGGGTGAGGCCAGCGAACTGAAGATTATCATCGGCAAAGGCGGATTATATTTAGACAAACTTCCCTATAAAAAAGTTGCCGACTTCGCAATTAGAAACGAGCATTCGTTCAGCTCGCTTCATATGCGCCAGATGGGGCTCCAGTTTGGCGATTTAACCCGGCAACAGTGCGCCCGTTTAGAGCATTTTATCCGAAATCATACAACCGGAGAAGCCTAAGGTCAGACCTCGGAAATTCGTTTGAAAAAATGACTGTGAACCTTTGTACGTAAAGGAATCGCATAAAAATTGGACACGGCTTCAATTTAGGGATTCAGGGATTTAGGAATTTCAGGGCTCCTGACCTCGCGTAATTTCAATTGCAACTTATTGCGCGGCAAATACCAATTTCATTCGGGTGCCGGGGTAGACGTATGACTCCTGATTCATGACATCGCATAATTGTTTGAGAGCTCG
>Ga0209678_1000126_pt1 | contig 31013 bp, 26 predicted proteins | sample WorMetilvaeELBA1_FD_187404 | JGI IMG/M metagenome (GOLD analysis project Ga0209678, IMG submission 187404) | Marine gutless worms symbiont microbial communities from Max Planck institute for Marine Microbiology, Germany - Olavius ilvae ELBA.1... ...
ACTTGGGAAAAAGGAAAGTAAAAGCGACCAATCCTCTGACATATTTTTTACCTCCACCAGGTATTTTGATGGAAGCATATGTTAATATTAATAAAAAGTCAATAAAAATAACTTAGCGCTTATGGGGATTAACCCCGCCCTAGCTTTGTTGGGTAAGCGTTGGTTGTGCAGGGGCGAGGTTTATCCCCGCCCGTAAATTTAATCGTTTTAACCAGTTTGTCTGATTAAACTCGTTTAGGGTCTAATGCGGGTTGAGCGGATCAAGGTTCCACGTTCTGGATTGAAAAACCCCAAACAGTTCGTGTAAACGTAGTTCTGTTTTCGTCTTTGTGGCTAATATTTCCGGTTTATCCGGGTTGGGCCTAAGGAGAGCTCTGATGGTATTTTTTCAAAACCTGATCAATGCATTGCAGTGGGGGAGTTTCTACGCCCTCATCGCGCTGGGATATTCCATGGTCTACAGCATATTGATGCTTTTTAACTTTGCCCACGGGGATATTTTCATGGTCGGCGCTTATATCGGTTTTGGCGTGGCCACGGCCCTGGTAGCGCTTACCGCCATGGGATCTTTTGCGTTGCCCGGCTGGTTGATTTTGGTTTTAACCATTTTAATCTCTATGTTCCTGACATCTTTTGTCGGTATGTTTGTCGAACGGGTCGGTTACCGCCCCCTGCGCGATGCACCCCGGGCATCGGCTGCCATCACCGGCCTGATGATCGGCATCATTTTAGAAACCGGCAATCTGATATTGCTCGGGGCCCAAAGAGTCAGCTTCCCATCGTTGATTCAAACCACCACCTATCAGCTTGGCGGCGTGGTGGTGACCAACAAAAAGATCATGATCGTGCTGGTATCGCTCACATTGTCGTTTTTGCTGCACCAGTTCATTCGCCATACGCGATGGGGAATGGCGATGCGGGCCATGGCATTCGATTATGTGGTCGTCCCCTTGATGGGCGTGCCGCTCAATCGAATCGCGGCCTTGACCTTTGCCATCGGGTCGGCCTTGGCCGCCGTGGCCGGCATCCTGTTTGGCGTTGCCTACCCGGTTTTGGATCCCTACATGGGGATTCTTATCGGCTGGAAGGCGTTTGTGGCCGCCATTTTAGGCGGTAGAGGCTCGGTGGTCGGCGCCACCCTGGCGGGTTTTTTACTGGGGTTTATCGAGATGTTTGTCCCCATGATCTTCCCATCGACGTTTCGGGATTTAATCGCCTACTCGATTATTTTGCTGATCCTGGTTTTTCGGCCCCACGGGTTTTTCGGTGAACCATACAGCGCCAAACTTAGACTGTAGTTGTTTGAATGTTTAGTGGGTTTGCTGAGTTTATTGAGTTGTAATGGATAAAAGAAATGGCATTCGGTATTCGGTTCTCGGCATTAGAATAAGGCATAAATCAACTTTGCAATTATGAATATCGACAATTTGTAGTGCCGAATTTCGAGCGTTTAGAATGACGACTGATGAATGTCGAATGACGAACGACCGAAATGAATAATGAATAATGAATAATGAAGAATGGTGGAATTCTGTCGATCTTAATATCGAAATAACGACGGATCGAAACGTGGGGTAGGGCATCAGACGCGTTGCAAGGAATAGGGCGCTGGGAGAAAGATTGGTTTTTTCAGGGTAGAAGGTAGACGGTTGAAAGTAAAATGAAAACAGCTATTCCCGAATTTCTGTCTTCTGACATCTGTTATCTGTCCTCTGATTTCTGTCATCTGACCTCTGACCTCTGTCATCTGTTAAAATCGGATACTCAGTCAATATAGCATTCTTGATCTGAAACAGTGAACTGACACACAAGGACCTAATATGGAAGCAACAAGTGATGGGCTGTCAACGGACAGGCAATCGTTATTGAGCCGGATCCGGGTTTTATTCTCCCAGGTTCCCCTGTTGAGCTGGCTGCTGGGGGCGCTGGTGGCGGTGGCCTTGGAATATTTCATCGGGACTTCCTTTGCCCGAACCCTGGGGTTGCGCAAAGCGCCGATGCTGTTCGGCTTTGTGCTAATGCTCAAAAAGCCGATGTTGATGCACAGTGCCATAATTTATTTCCTGCTGATTTATCTTTTGCCGATCACGGTAATTGCCCGCTTGAGTGCCGCGAGCATGAACCGGCTGGCGGCCAAACTCCTCGATTATCCATTAATGCTCTCGGGCTTGATTCATCTTGGCCTTTTGTACGTAATTTTGCACTGGTGGTCGGACATGAGCCTTTATCGGGCCGAAGTACTCAGGTATACCTTGATCGCGGTACTGCTGACCTTAAGCCTGAACCTGATCAACGGCTATATGGGCGAATTTTCATGCTCCCACCCGGGGTTTATGGCGTTAGGCGCTTACGGATCTTCGGTTTTTACAGTCGGCTTGTTTGCCGATGACAAACTTTTCGGAGCGGCCCTGCTGCCGCAGTGGCTCGGTCCCTTCTTTTTTCCCATTGCACTCATTTTTGGCGGTCTGGTGGCGGCCGTTGGCGCACTGGCTGTGGCCATACCATCGTTCCGGACCCGGGGCGATTATCTGGCTATTATTTCACTGGCCTTTATGTTCATCGTGAAAAGCCTACTCGAGAATCTGGAGTTTTTGGGTGGTCCCCGTGGGTTGGGCAGCCAGCCCGGCTGGGCCAATCTTCCAGCGGTCTTTGCAACCGTGATGATCGGCATCTGGATCATAAACAATTTTGTGCGCTCCACCCTGGGTAAGGCTTTGAATGCGGTGCGCGACAACGAAATGGCGGCCGATGCCATGACCGTCAATACGCGCCAAACCAAAATCACGGCGTTTTTGTTTGCGGCTTTCTGGGCCGGCGTTGCCGGCGGCTTATTTGCCCATGTCCTGCGTTACGTGAATCCGGCAACCTTCGGCATTCAGAAACTGGCCGAGGTTCTGGCAATGGTCTATTTCGGCGGGCTGAATTCCGTTTACGGCTCCATAGTCGGGGCCTGCAGCATCAGCTTGATGGGCGAGATGCTGCGGCCGCTGGAGCTGTTTAAGTGGATCATCATCCCTTTGCTTTTGATACTGGTCATGATTTTCCGTCCGACCGGACTAATCGCCTTCAAGGAATTTGACGTCAGAAAACTCGTACAGCCGAAGAAACTGGATTGAGTTTGTTGTGTTTATTGAGTTTATTGAGTTTGTTGTGTTTATTGTGTTTGTTGAGTTGATTGGGTTGAAAAGGAAAAAGGCTAAAGGTTAAAGGATAAAGGCTGAAAAAAATTATAAATTCGAAAATCTTTCTACTCTTTAAAACTGATTAACATCCATAATTTTAGGCATTTTAGGCACTTTAGTCATTTTAGGCATTTTTATTTTACCCGGCCTTTATCTTGAAAACAGACAATTGATTATAACCTGTTTCGTTCCATTGCGACCGGGATAGGGTAACAGACTAAGGGGAAAAATGCATGGCGTTGCTGCAAATCAACAAAATGACGCACTACTTCGGCGGGTTGAGGGCTGTTTATAATTACGGGCTGGAGATCGATCCCGGCCAGATCCGGGGGCTGATCGGGCCCAACGGTGCCGGCAAGACGACCATTTTCAACCTGATCACCGGCATCTACAATCCCACCGAGGGGACCATTTCCTTGGAAGACAATCAAATAAACGGGCGTTCACCGCATGAGATCGCGTCCCTGGGAATCGGCCGCACCTTTCAGAATATGCTGTTGTGGCGGCATATGACGGTGCTGGAGCATGTCAAAATGGCCCGTTATTCCAAGCTGACATACGGCCTGGTGGGTGCGCTGTTAGGCACCGCCAAACGACACCGGGAAGAAGCCGAAAGCGAAGAGGTCGCTTATCGTCTACTCAAAATGATGGGGGTGGATCAGTTTGCGGATCAAGTTGTGCTCAATCTTCCCTACGGTGCCCAGCGCAGGGTGGAAATGGCCCGGGCGCTGGCCATGGAGCCCAAGGTGCTGTTTTTAGACGAGCCCACGGCCGGCATGAATCCCGAGGAACTGGTGCAGATGATGGATATTATCCGTCAGGTGCACGGAGAATTCGGGCTCGCCATATTTCTGATCGAGCATCGCATGCGGGTGGTTATGGAGCTCTGCGAGAGAATCCAGACCCTGGTGTTCGGTGAGGTGATTGCGGAAGGCACACCGGAAGAAATTCAGAAGAATCCCAAGGTAATTGATGCCTATCTGGGCAAGGAGATCGTCGAATAATGTTACTATCGGTAAAAGATTTACGGGTATCATACGGCAACATCAAGGCCTTGCATGGGCTGAATTTTCAAATTGATGACGGCGAAATCGTCTGTATCATCGGCGCCAACGGTGCCGGCAAGAGTACCACGCTGAAAGCCATATCGCGCCTGGTGCCGGTTGATGACGGTACCGAAATGATCTTTGCGGAAAGTAATTTACTGGACTACACCCCGGATAAAGTGGTCAGTCAACTGGGCATCTCCCATGTTCCGGAGGGCCGGCGCCTGTTCGAGAATCTGACGATTACCGAAAATCTCAAACTGGCCACGTTTGCCCGCAAGGACAAGGATCAGATCCAACTGGATGTCAAACGGGTGTTCTCCATATTCCCCCGCCTGGAAGAGCGCCAAAACCAGAAATCAGGCACCTTGAGCGGCGGTGAGCAGCAGATGCTGGCCGTGGGGCGGGCCTATATGAGCGGGCGCAAGGTCATGCTGCTGGATGAACCCTCGATGGGTCTGGCGCCGTTGCTGATGATGAGCATGTTCGATGCCCTCAAGGAAATCAATCAGGAAGGCACCACCATTTTGCTGGTGGAACAAAATGCCCGCCTGGCCCTGCAGTTCGCCCAGCGCGGCTACGTACTCGAAAACGGCCGGCTGGTTTTGGAAGGACCGTCGAATGATCTGCTGGAAGACCCGGAAGTCAAGAAGGCTTATCTGGGGGGATGACTATATTTTGGATTGCGGATTGCGGATTGCGGATTTGTGGAATCGCTGCGCTCGGTCAATTCAATGGATTTTAGTCACAACTCGTGAAAGTTACATCCTTGAAGAATAGCGGAATTACCGCGATGCTCATCGAAGCAAACGATCTGGATCGCGGCGGATTTGAGGAATGGATTTTTTGCCACGGGATGCTGTTTAACTGTCCGGACAAATGGTGGGGCGATCGCGGCCAGCGGGATTTTCCCCATGAAGGCATCGATCTGTGCCTTTACCAAGACCGCTCCCAACGGATATGCAGACTCGATGAAAACAGCCGCGTACCAGTCATGCACGATGGCGTGGTCAGAGCCATGTTCAAGGACTATCTCGGTCAGGCAGTGATTGTCGAACATGAAAGTCACGGTGCGTGCACCCGACGATTTATCTCTTTTTATGCCCACACCAAACCGTGCAGCGGAATTGAAGTCGGTCGGACCCTGAAGTCCGGGGATATCATCGCCACTATCGCCGAAACCCGCCATTCAAAGGCCAATATCCTGCCGCATTTGCACTTATCGCTCGGAATCCCGTCTGCATCTTTTTCTTACGAGGGCTTGGTCTGGGACACGATTCGAAAACCCGAGATGATGACCTTGCTGGACCCCCTGTCAGTCGTCGAAGGGCCCTACCGGGCACTGGGTGCCGGTGATCACAATTGCCGCAAGATTTAAAGCGGCGTTTTTTCAATCAAAATGCCTTTTTCAATCATCACTTCGAATACTTCTTCTTGACAGGTTTTGTCATACCTGTCATCTTTTTACTACTAAAAACTGCTGTATTATCGCTTTTCGAAAAATGCAAAAAAAAAGTTCATTCAGTCATAAAAAAAATAATCAAATTATCAATGGTCTTCTTATAAAATGATGAGCTTTCTCCTTTTTCATTCAGGACCGTAAAGTAAAACATGCAGAAGATTGTCTTTGAATATGACCCATTAAGGTCTAAGAGGAATCGTCAGTTCACTGTTCGTTTGAGTGAACGTCAACGGGTTGGGTACAAGTGGATCAAAAAGGGACCTAACATAGTTTACTTCGGGTCTGATCTCCAGAAAATCATGAACGGGGTGACGGACTATTTCCTTTTTAAAAAAGCTCTTGAGAGTGAGATGGAGTTTCGAAAGGTTGAAGGCCGTTTCGCTTCTGAGCAAGATGAATATACCATTCTCCGCGTCTCCCCCTATGACCTTAAAGAATTTGTTGAAGAGACAAGAAGAAACAAGGGACTATGTGATGAAGTAGGAAATATCCTTGAGTTTCGTTATATTTCAAATGTCGAACCTGAAGTAATCTTCCAGCATGGAAATGATGGTTACGCCATAGACGTGTACCTGCAGGAAGTCGAATACTCGAAGCTCGATTACACTTTAAGATCAAAACAGGTAATCGCCGTATATAAAGACAGAATACTTGCCATTCACCCTGATATCCCACAAAGCTTTTTCCAGTCCCTGCCATTAGATCGCAAGATCCCATTCAAAGACCTCGATAATATGCAGAAAAGCCTTTCAGTGTTTGGAGATAAGATACTCTTGCGGTTTAAGGAAAAGAAAATCTCTAAAAAAGAGGATTTCTGGCCTGTTCTAAATTTTATTTCACCACTGAAATATGCAAACCTGAGGTTTAAGTACGGTGATAAGTTATCTGTGAAGAGTGATGACACCCGTAAGGTGTTCTTTGACCTGGCAAACGGATTCGAGATTCAAAGAAACAGTTCTTTAGAAGACAAGTATATTAACTTTCTGGAACAGGCCGGTGCCCAGTACCGCCCATCCCAAAACGGTGACTGGTTCTTTCCCGCGTTAAATCTGGACCGCATACTAAAGAAACTGAACGAAAAGGGATTCAAGCTCCAGATAGAACATAAACCTTTCAGAACTGAAACAAAACATGATTGGCAGGTCCGTGTCAAAGATCATCATATCCATATACAGGGGAATATCAGTTGCAAGGAACGAAAGTCTGATCTGACAAGTATCTTTAAGGCCTTTGTAAACAATCAGCAGTACTTTCGCTTCTCTGACGGTTCCTATGGTTATATGTCATCACCCTTGAAAAAAGATTTACACTGTCTCTTTGAAAACGGGTTTATGAAAGAGGATGAGATAGTTATAAAGGATTTCTACTTTCAGGACGTTTCTGAAATATTTCAGGTCAAAAATGATATCCATGTTGATGAACGCTTTAAAAATTTGCTCACCTTTGAAAAGGAGATGGGAAGGCTAAAGGCATATCCTGTGCCGGAATCCCTAAAAGATATTTTACGCCCCTATCAGAAAAATGGTTATTACTGGCTCCAATCATTGAATGAATTGGGATTCAGTGGAATACTGGCGGATGACATGGGGCTTGGAAAGACCTTACAGGTATTGACCCTGCTTTTAAGGCTCAAACAAACTACCAGGTCCGGACCTTGCCTGCTGGTTGTACCAAAAACGCTTATATACAATTGGGAAATAGAGATAAAAAAATTCACGCCATCTCTTACTTATATCCTTCACACAGGAAAAGGCAGAAACCGGGACGAAGTAAATTTCAATGGCCACGATCTGGTTATAACCTCCTATGCACTTATGCGCCTTGATTTTGATATCTTTGATAAGATCAGATGGAGCTATCTTATCCTCGATGAGGCTCAGGCAATAAAAAATCCGTCTGCTCAGGTAAGCCGGGTAATAAAGAAGATAAATGCAGAACACAGACTTTCACTCTCAGGCACTCCGGTTGAGAACAGCCCTGTTGACCTCTGGAGTCATTTTGATTTCCTTATGCCAGGTTTTCTTCATGACATTAATCAGTTCAAGCAAAGATATAATGGAAGGGATCCAAAAGATCTTAAGCTGTTGAGGGAAAAAACAAAACCTTTCATACTCCGTCGATTAAAGAGTCAGGTGTGCACTGAGTTGCCCCCAAAAACTGAGATAACACTGTTCTGTGAATTTTCTGATAACCAGAAACATTTATATGATAAGGTGGTTTTATCTGGAAAAAGAGAGATCGCTGATAAAAGAACTGAACAAAAATCACTGTCCATACATATACTCACCTTACTCTTACGTCTCAGGCAGATTGCCTGTCACCCTGCCCTTGCTCTGCCTGATAAATACAAATCTATCATGACCAGTGGCAAGCATGAAATAATTCTGCAAACTGCGGAAAAGATCATCTCAGAAGGGCATAAAATACTTGTCTTCTCACAGTTTACCGAGCATCTGAAGATTTTGAAAAACACTTTCATTTCCCAAGGCATTAAGTATTTTTATCTTGATGGTACTACAATGGACAGACAGGAAGTGATACAAACTTTTCAGGCATACAGATACCCTTGTGTATTTTTTATGTCACTCAAGGCGGGTGGCCTTGGATTGAATCTCACAGAGGCCAGTTATGTTTTCCTGCTTGATCCCTGGTGGAATCCAGCCGTCGAAAACCAGGCGATTGACCGGTGCTACAGGATTGGACAGGAAAATCCGGTAACTGTGTACCGTTTCATTACAAAGGATTCTATTGAGGAAAGAGTGAGTGAACTTCAGGAAATAAAGAATGTTATGGAAAAAGCAATCATCAGTGAAACAGATATTGACCATATTCCCTTGAATGAAAAGCGGTTGGAAGCATTGCTGGATGTTTTATAATGCCCGGAAGGGGTGTCCTTCAATATTTCAAAACCTCCAACAAAGTTGGAATTAATTTTCACTTGATGATAATAGTAAAAATTTTACGGAATATTGCAGATCGGAATTGCCCGGCATGCAAAGCAGCAGAGAGCTTGCCCGATCACGGCCCTCTGCTGCGATTTATATTGGCCTTTATCCAAACTTATCTAGCATGCTTAAACCATTCGGTACTTTTAAACCACTTATTGTAAGTTTTATCGAACCGGCCGTCCTTCTTGATATCTTCCAGGAAGCTGTTGAGAAATTTGAGGAAATCCGGATCGTTTTTGCGAATGGCCCAGGCAATGGGCTCTTTGGTAAAGGGCTTATCCAGAAAGATCAGCTTATCCGACGGATGCATGGCGTTAAACACGGCATTAAACGGCAAGTCATAGACAAAAGCGTCCGCTGTGCCTTTGAGCACCCGCATGGCACCTGCTGTTTCCGTATCGGCGGTTTCATAGGTGGCCTTGGGAATCAGGCGCTGCACGGCCTCCTCACCGGTGGTGCCGGGTTTGGAAACCACCACGAACTTGGCATCATTCAGATCCTGATAGGATTTAACGGCACCTTTATGCTTGGCATTGAGCAGCACGGTTTGGCCCACGGTCATGAAGGGGTTGGCAAAATCGACTTGCTTCTTGCGCCCCTCGGTGACCGACATCCCACCGAAAATAATGTCAAAGCGGCCGAGTTTCAGGGCCGGAATAATGCTGGGCCACAGGGTGTCGACAAATACCGGTTTGACCCCCAAGGCCTTGGCCATCTCGATGCCGATATCGATATCAAAGCCCATCAAGGCGAGTTGGCGTCCCTTACGCCGAAATCCTCCGTGGCGGATCTCCTTCTGTCGCAGACCGCTGCGTCTGTCGATCATCTCAAACGGCATGTAGCCCGCCTCCAAACCAATGCGCAGTTCACCACGCCGTAAGATACCTTCTAGAGTCGAGTCCCGGGACAATTCCACGTCTTTGGCCAGTGCCGGCGCATCCCCCAGCACCAACCCCAGCACGGACAGGATAAATACAATTATCACTTTAAGGCAGATGGTCTTAAACATGTCCATATCTCCTTTAAGGTTATGTCTTGGACGGTTGCAGACGATAGTCCTTCATTCTTTTAGGCGGTGCCATGCTCGGCCGTCATGTCGGGTGATTCGACCTCCTCATCCAATGGATCGATGGTAATATTGAACCAGCCGTAGAGCATTGACACAATCGGCGTGAGCCAACAAAAAAAGTTAAACGGCAGATAGGCAATGGTCGGCACCCCCAATGTGGCGGCCTGGTAGGCACCACCCGAGTTCCACGGTACCAGGTTGGCCGTTACCGTGGCACTGTCCTCGATGGCGCGGGACAGGTTCTTGGGGTGCAGCCCCTGGTCGGTATAGGACTGGGCGTACATCTTACCGGTCATCACGATGGACATGTATTGATCACACAGAATCAAGTTGGAGGCAATGGCGGTCAGGATGGTGGAAGTGATCAAAGAGCCGGTGGATTGCGCTTTTTTCAGAATGACGCTTACAACGACCCGCAGTTGATTGGTCTTTTCCATAATGCCGCCGAACATCATGGCGCAAATCACCAGGGACACGGTGTACAACATGGATTCGAAACCGCCTTTGGTCAACAGGTTGTCGACGGCTTCAATTCCGCTGCTGCTGACATAACCGCCGTAAGCCGCTGACAACAGCTTGCCGAATGTATTCCCCTGAAGGATGGCGCCTAAAATGCCGGCCGCGAAAATTCCGATTACAATACCCGGGACAGCCGGTATTTTTCGAAATGCCAGGGCCATGACAATAATCGGGGGCAGCAACAATAGCGGATTCACGCTAAATTGCGCATCAATGCCTGCCAGGATTTGATTGACGCTTTCCAGGTTGGCCTGCCCACCGCCGTAAAAAAAGCCCAGGGCAATCTCGATCACCAGCGTCAGGCCATAGCTGACGCCGGTCGTATACGTCATGTGTTTGATGTGCGTGTAAAGGTCGGTGCCCACCATGGCCGGTGCCATGTTGGTCGTGTCGGAAAGCGGCGACATTTTATCGCCGAAATAGGCACCGGAAAGTACCGCGCCGGCGACCACCGGCAGCGGGAATCCTAGTCCGGCGCCGATACCGATCAAGGCGATACCGATGGTTCCCGAGGTCCCCCAGGAACTGCCGGTGGCCAAGGAGGTGATCGAACAGATGATCAATGCCGCCGGCAGGAATATTTTAGGGTGCAATATTTTCAGTCCATAGTAAAGCAGCGTGGGCACCACGCCGCTTAAGATCCAAACACCGATGAGAATACCGATGATGAGCAAGATCACGATGGCCTGCAGCGAATTGGTGATGCCGTTGAGCATGCCGGTTTCAATTTCTTTCCAGCTGAACCCGGCCCGCAGACCGACTATCGCTGCCACGAACACGCCGAGCAGAATCGGAACATGGGCATCTGTTTCATAGCGCAAGATAGCCAGACTGATAAAAAAGACCAGACCAAGTATCGAAATCAATGCCTCCCAGATGTAAGGGTCACGCTTTTCACGTTTGGTTGCCATGGTGTTTCTCCTTTATTTTTGAGGGTGTGCAATTTCCGTTGTTTCAGCTGCTTTTGATTAACATGACGGGGGCTTTGGCAAGTCTGGATACTTTGTCGGCGACGGAGCCGAACATCATTCGTTGCCTTGTTTTTCCGGTACCCATGATAATCAGATCTATTCCCTCGGATTTGGCATAGTCTAAAATCTGCCGGTAATGGGTTCCGCTAACCACGACAGCGTTTGCAATCCGAATGTCCTTTAAATGCCGTTTCTGGAACGCTTCGAGTTTTTGCTGCGCTTGAATCAGCAACTTGTCTTCGAAATCACTGGCAATGCGCTTGAAATCGGGTTTCGGGGATTCTTCCACATAAGTGTCCACGAACCAATCAAAACGGCGTAAAACATGCAGCAGGTGGACCTGGGCTTCGAGTTGGTTAGCCATCGTCACCACATAGGGAACCACCTTGGGTGAAATATCAGTCAGAGCTATTGGGTAGAGAATATTTTTAAATTCTTTCATAAGCACCTCCTTTATCCTGTTATCTTGCGATTTTTAGTTTCGGTCGATAATAGATAATCTTCCTATATTACCGAATCTCCCCCTTCTTAAATGAAATCATGCGACTATTCGACTATATTTGCTCTACCCCTTTGGGCAATCGCAACCAATTGTTTTTGGATCTCATGATGATGAATGTTTCACTTCTAATGACATTGCCCATTTTGAGAATCGTCTCTGACGTGAATCGATAAAGTTCTTCCTTTCCCTCGTTGCAAATTACTTCAGCCATTACATCGTAGCGACCGGTAACCACTCCCGCCCAGGCAACATTCGGTAAATTGGCGATTTTATCCAATATCTGATCAAAGTTTCCGTCTGACCGGACGCTCATGGCTACCAGCGCCGTGATCATTTCACGATGCCGGCCCGGATCGATTAGCCCGGATACGTTAAATATGCCATTTTTTTCCAACTGCTTTATTCGCTTTCGAATGGTGGGTGCCGTAACATCGAGCTTTTTTGCTATCTCTCCGATTGACATCCGGCCGTCTTCCGTCAGCAGACGAATGATTTCATTATCCAATGGGTCAAGAATGGTGTGCCCCACAATCCTTCTCCTATTCCTTAAATTACTAGATTAATTTTTTATCGAAATAATTTCCATAAGATAAATTGTCAAGTCTTTTTTTTTCTAAATAGAAAATAATAGAGGTTTGAATAATAGGGTCCGGTCGAGAGTCTGCAAAGCAATGAAGTCTGGTAAGATCGACAGCAGGTCCGTTTTTGCTTCCAATTCTCCTTGACAGATCTAATCATACCTGCCATCTATGCTACTTATGCAGCATCGCCCGGTCCCGGGCGAGTTAGCCTTGAAAAACTCAATCTATCCTACTGAAACCAATCACCCGGCCTATAACGGTTGGAGGCCATTCCCAACGGTTATGCCGTCCGCGATATCGATATGCCGGGCGTGACGGCGACTATCAGATAAACAGGTCGCAATACATTGCGCCGGCCGGGATGGCCTGCATTCTGCCACCACAAACAAAACCTGGGAAAAGGAGGAAAAAATGAAGCTGCGAAAATGTATTGGGATTTTTGGACTACTTGTTTTTTTGATCGGCATGGTTTCTTTAACCCATGCGGGCACATTGGACGACATCGCGATGCGCGGTGAACTGCGAGTGGCTTGCCAGACCCAGGGCCCTCCATTCAGCTTTATTGACAAAAATGGTAAACGGACCGGGAGTTCCATCGAGATCGTGAACCTGATCGCCAAAGAGATGGGGGTCAAAGTCAAATTTCTCAGCTACGACTGGGATGGTCTGATTCCGGCCCTGCTTTCGAAAAAGGCCGATATTCTGGCGGCGGATATGACGCCGACCCTGAAGCGGGCCATGAAAATCGGCTTCAGCGAGCCTTTTATGTACACCGGCAGCGTGGTTTTCACCAAAGCGGACGGCCCGTTTAAGGCTATGGAAGACTTTAAAAAGCCGGGGCTCACCATCGCCGTACTGTTGGGATCCACCGGCGAAACCGATGCCAAGAATGCCTTTCCGGATGCGAAACTCAAATCGTACAAAGGCGGGGGTCCGCTGCTGATCGATGCAGTTTTGAAAGGACATGCCGACTTCGGTGTCAATGACGCCTCTGCGGTTACCGGCCAGGTGTCCAACTTTCCACCCAACAGTGTCCGTATTCTGCCGGAATTGTTGTCCAAGCTGCCGCTGGCATTTGCCGTACGGTATGATTCGATGGACCTGCTGGAATGGCTCAATCTGTTTTTTCTTCATATCCGATTGGACGGCCGGATGGATGCAAACCTGGACTACTGGGTCAATTCGTTGGATTGGAAGAAAGACCATTAATACCGGATACCTCAATTTAATTTGAACACCAAGGGCGGGACATTTAAGTTCTGGGGTCAACCGACATGCTGGAAGTTTTTAATTTCAGGGTCATCCTCGAATACATGCCGCTTTATCTGCAGTGTCTTTCAGTTACCGTCTGGTTGTCCGCGGTATCGCTGATCGGAGCGCTGGCTGTGGGGATTGTGGCGTGTGCGATGCGTCTTAGTCGATACGGACTGATTTCCCGCCTGGCCGCTGTCTACATTGAGGCCATTCGCTCGACCCCCTTGCTGGCGCAGCTTTATTTTTTTTATTTCGGCCTGCCGTCACTTGGAATCGGCATCTCGGAGTATACCACTGGCATCCTGGCCCTGACCTTAAACAGCGGCGCTTATTTGGCTGAGATCATCCGCGCCGGAATCGTGTCGGTTTCGACCGGGTTGGTGGAAGCCGGCATTGCTTCCGGTTTGACCTACGTGCAGCGGATGCGATTTATCATATTACCCCAGGCAATCGGGGTGACCATTCCGCCCATCCTTGGCCAGGCCATTGTGCTGGTGAAGGATTCCGCGCTGTTATCTTTGATATCGATTACGGAGCTTACCCGTGCCGGTCAGTTGATGACTTCGGAGCGGTTTATGCCGGCGGAGGGTTATTTAACGACGGCCGTGTTTTACCTGCTGATTTACTACTGCCTGAAGGCATTTTCCAGTTGGGTCCAGAAACGGTTGATCTACCGAGAAACGCGCTAACGATCAGGAGAGATGCGAATGTGGGGTTTTTATTTTGAGCAATTGATGCATAGCCTGCCGTACTTCCTCAAGGGATTATGGATGACGGCGGCCGTTTCCGGGTTGAGCCTGATCTTCGGGACCGTTATCGGCTTTAGCTGGGGTGTCATCCGTGCCGGGCGGAGCCTGATTTTGAAGTCTTTGATCGGCGTATGGGTGGATCTTATTCGCGGCACGCCTTTTCTGGTGCAGATATTTATCATATTTTTCATCCTGCCGGAATTCGGTATCGATCTGGAGGCCTTCCCGGCAGCGGTCATCGCTTTGACCAACCTTGCCAGCTGTTTTATCTGCGAGATCGTTGCCGGCGGTATTCAAGCCGTACCCAGCGGGCAGAGGGAAGCGGCTGTCGCATCGGGACTGTCCTATTATCAGCAACTGTACCATGTCATCCTGCCCCAGGGCATGCGGATCATTTTACCTCCGCTGGTGGGTCAATATGTTCTTCTGATCAAGGACTCTTCGGTGATTTCGGTCATCGGTGTGGTGGATGTTACCCGGGCCGGCTGGCTGACGGTTCAGCGAATCCCTGAAGGAATCATGGTATTCGGCCTGGTCGGCATTCTCTATTTTGTCATCTGCTATCCGTTGATCTGGTTGTCCAACAGCCTGGAAAAGCGAATGACCGTCACCGCTACTCGGCTGTAGGGCCCTAGGGCAGGGGCTGAAGTGATGGAAATCACGCTCAGTGTTGCTTTAACTTTGATCCAGTTTTTATTTTGTCGCAGAAAACCTGGTCCTCAGGGCCAGGTCAGAGACAATTGGCTATGCCTTGAATCCTGCCGTAATAGGGAGCGGAATGATGGAATACTGGAAGATTGGAATACTGGGTTTAGTGGAATGGGATCTGTTTTTATAAGAGTGGCACGGATCAGTTTATAAACTCAGACCGTCATCCGCTTTCGATTCCCAATATTCCATTATTCCACCATTCCATTATTCCATTGGTAGTCTAAGGTAAACTCCACCCCTCTGGGGTGAAAACAAAACCGGGCCCTCTGGGCTAGGATTCTTTACTCCGCTGAACCAACTGTTAAAAGCAATTTTGGAATTTGGATTGCGGATTTGTTGCATCGCTGCGCTCTATCTCATGTAATTAAAATGACAGAATACCTTAAATACGAAGTCCGAAATCCAAAATCTAAAATCCCAACTCTATGAGAAATGAAAATGCGATTGATGATAAATAGCAAACTGAAAAAAAAACAATTTTCGGCAACCCAAGAAAGGGCTAAATCCGGCAGTTGTCAAAATTGGGACGGATTAATTGGAGAGAAACCCTATTATGATCACATTTTCCAAGGTCAACAAATGGTTCGGGGATCTGCATGTACTCCAGGACATCGATCTTGAGGTTGCCGCCGGTGAGGTGATGGTGGTGTGCGGCCCGAGCGGTTCAGGCAAAAGCACCTTGATCCGCTGCATCAATCGGCTCGAGCCCATCCAGGGCGGCGAACTTATCGTAGATGACATGACCGTGCATGACAAGAAGATTAACATGACCAAAATCAGGGCCGAAATCGGGTTCGTGTTCCAGCAATTCAATCTTTATCCCAACATGACGGCTCTGGAAAATGTAACCCTGGCGCCCATCAAAGTCCGACGGATGAATAAGGAAGAAGCTTTATTGCTTGGGAGACAGATTCTGGCGCGCGTGGGCTTAGACGACAAGGCGGACGACTATCCGGCCCAGCTTTCCGGTGGGCAGCAGCAGCGAGTGGCCATTGCCCGCGGTTTGTGTATGCGACCCAAGATCATGCTTTTTGACGAACCGACTTCGGCCCTCGACCCGGAGATGATCAAAGAGGTTCTTGATGTGATGCGCGACCTGGCGCACGAAGGGATGACCATGATCGTGGTGACCCATGAAATGGGTTTCGCCAAAGAGGTGGCCCACAACATCGTTTTCATGGACCAGGGGCAAATCGTCGAGATCGCCTCGCCGGATCAGTTTTTTGCAAATCCGGCAAGTGAACGGACCCGGCTTTTTCTCAGCAAAATTCTGACTCATTAAAAGTGCGGATCTCCATCTCTCACATCCACCAACCTGATTTCCGGTACTTGAAGTACCAACAAGGTTGTGGTATGCACGTTCCTAGCTAAAATGCTGGCTTGCCGCTGGATGATCACTCTTCTGCTTTCTGATTCCAATAGCCGAGGTTAGCGAACCATGTCCATGTATAACATCCCCGACCCGACAACGGTGCGGCGCGAGATTGAAGCCTCGTATGAGCGCTGCAAACAATATGGTGTCAACCCGGAAGACACCCGCAATCCCAGACAAAAGCGCCTGACATCGGAACAACTGGCGCAGCGGTTTGAGGATAACAGCGAGTTTCTTGCCATTGCGACCGCCCAGATGGAAGAACTCTATCAATTCGTCGCCGGCGCCGGTTTTGCCGTCAATATCGCCGACCGGGACGGCTACATCCTGCATGACATTGGTGACAAGCCGATTCTGGATGTGCTTTTTCGTGCCAATTGCTGTCCCGGATACCGCTGGACTGAAAAAGACGTGGGCACCAGTGTGATCAGTCTGGCCCTGGAGCGCGAGATACCGGTCCAGATCAACGACGATGAGCACTACTGTCGGCGCGGGTATGGTCATACCTGTTCGGCGGCGCCCGTTTTCGATCCGGACGATAAATTGATCGGCGTCATTGCCCTGTCAGGCAATGCCGATCAGGTTCATCCCCACACGCTGGGCATGGTGATTACGGCCGCGCAAGCCATCAACACCCAGTTGCGAATTCAAAAAACCTCCCAGGAACTGCGGCTGCACAACAATTATATGCGGGCCATTATCGATTCCATCGACAGCGGCGTAATGGCCATCGATCAAAACGGCGTGATCAATAAAATCAACAATCAGGGGCACAGCATACTGCAGTGGCAGGATGACCTGGAAGGAAAGCCGCTGGCCGATATTATCGGGAACCAGATCGATATCGATGCAATGCTGGACCCTGACTTCGAATTCGTTGACCGGGAGGTTTTTATTCAGGCCCCGAGCAAGACCATCCAACTGATTTGCACCGCCAAGCCAATCTTCGATGCCAACGGACGCATGCAGGGCTTTATAATCGTTTTTAACGAGATCAAGCGGCTGCGGCGACTGGTCAACAAAATGGCCGGCACCCAGGCGCGGTTCACCTTCGATGATATCGTCGGGGTCAGCCCGGTGTTCCAGGAATCCAAGCGCTTGGCTATGACCGCCGCCTTGAGCAAAACCACCGTTTTGCTGCTGGGGGAGACCGGCACCGGCAAGGAGCTGTTTGCCCAGTCCATTCACAATCAGAGCCCGCGCCGGGATCATCCCCTGCTGGCCATCAATTGCGGGGCCATCCCGCGGGAATTATTGGAAAGCGAGCTTTTCGGGTATGTGGAAGGATCATTTACCGGCGCGCGACGGGGCGGCCGGCCGGGAAAATTCGAGTTGGCCGACGGCGGCACGATTTTTCTGGATGAAATCGGTGATATGTCGGCCGACATGCAGGTCAAACTGCTGCGCGTGCTGCAAACCGGCGAGGTCTACCGGGTGGGCGAGCACAAATCCATTTCGGTCGACGTGCGCATTATTGCCGCCACCAATGTCAAGCTTAAAAATGAAGTTGACCGGGGAAACTTTCGTGAGGATCTATTTTACCGCCTGAATGTTTTTCCCATTGTAATTCCGCCGCTCAGGCAAAGAAGCGAGGATATTGTCCATTTAGCCCGCTATTTTTTAGGCCGTTGTACCAGGGTGCTGAAAAAATCGGGCATTAAATTTGCGCCGGACACGGAAAAGTCCTTGGTGCGGTATGCCTGGCCGGGCAATGTCCGGGAACTGGAAAATGTGGTCGAGCGGGCCGCCAACCTGGCCGAGGACTATATCATTAAGCCGGACCTTTTGGGTTTGCCCGCGGCGTTTTTCAATGGCAGCCGGACAAAATCACCGGGTGCCAGGCGACTGGAGGAGGTTGAAAAGAAAACAATCATGGACAGCATCGAAGCTGCCAAGTTCAATTTGTCCCGGGCATCGCATTCACTCGGCATCTCGCGGGCAACACTGTACAATAAGATAAAAAAATACAACCTCCAAATCCTGCGTCAAAGTGTTTAAAAATTATACATGTAAAAATATAATACGCTTTGAATTAATACTTGAAATTAAATCTAATATTAATGTAGATATTATAGTTGTATAAATATTAGACATACTATGATAGTCATCCGCCGTTGATATCTTCCAGCTTATGAACAAGATAAACAATTTATTTCAGCGGGTTATCAGCCAAGTCCACAACCGGTCGCATTTGTTACGTTAATTGGCACAAACATTGCTGAATTAAAATTAATGATTGAACTGAGGGGGTAATCTAGTTACAGTTCATTTCCTGCAGTGATTTCTTGCCACAGTCAACCTTAGGAAAACGGACCTCACAACCCGGAGGCCGCGGAGGTAAAGCATCCTTATGTCAGACCCGGCTTCAACCAGACGCCAATTGACCTGGGCCGTTATCGGCGGCGGAAACGGCGGCCAGTCTTTATCCGGTCATTTGGCCCTAATGGGATTTAACGTGCGTCTATACGACATTTTTGCCCAGACCATCGACGCCATTCGTGCGGCGGGTGGGATTCAGGTGGATGGGGTTGTGGAAGGCTTCGGCAATATCGAATTGGCCACCAGCGATATCGCGCAGGCAATTGACGGGGCCGACATCATTATGGTCGTTGCGCCGGCCATTGCCCATCGTGATATCGCCTTGAGCTGCGCGCCGCATCTGGCGGACGGTCAAATCATTTTTGTGCATCCCGGCGCGACCGGCGGGGCGCTCGAATTCAACAAGGTGCTGCTGGACCAAGGGTGTGATAAAAGCGTCACCCTGGCGGAAGCCGAATCTTTGCTTTACGCCTGCCGCAGCCAAAAACCGGGTCATGCCACCATTTTCGGCATCAAAAACGAGTTGATGGTGTCCGCTTTGCCGGCCACCGCGACCCCGCGGGTGGTCAAACTGCTCAACACTGCGTTTCCCCAGATATATGCCGGCGCGAATGTTTTAGCGACCAGTTTCAGCAATGCCAACGCCATGATGCATCCGGCACCGACCTTGCTGAATACCTCGCTGATCGAATCCGGCAAGGATTGGCTCTACTACTGGGACGGCATCACCCCATCCATCGGTGCTTTTGTCGAGGCCCTCGACAAGGAACGGCTGGCAGTGGCATCCGCCTTTGGACTGACGGTTCCCGGTATCCTGGAGTGGTATCAGGTGCATTACGGTGCAATCGGCGATACCTTGTCCGACGCCGTGAAACGGAATCAGGCCTACGCCGAGGTCCAAGGCCAGAAAACCCTGCACACCCGCTACTTGCTGGAAGACATTCCTACCGGCCTGGTTCCCATGGCCCATTTGGGCCGCTTGGCCGGTATTGACGTCAGCCGCACGGAGACCGTCATCAGGCTCGGTGAATTTTTAATCGGCCAGGATCTGACGACTTCCGGTCGAAGTCTGGAAAATCTTGGTCTGGCCGGCATGACGATCCGGCAAATCCGGGAGTATATCGAGACGGGGGCTCGCCCAATTGACTAATGAAATATTCAATTTGCAGTAGGTTGGAGAATAGCCCCATAACTTTACCACAACTAGATGCACATAACTAATCCATAAGTGCAAAACCAATGCAAAGGAGGCGTATTATGACACGACGAAGTCGACAAAAACAATTGATTATCAACACATCCCTCATCTTTTTAGGGATCTGCCTGATCCTGTCGGCCGGGTCGGCCATGGCGGCAGGCAAGCCGGGGGCCAAGGTGGATTCCATGCAGATCACGACCGCCACCGCCACCATGGATCCGGTACGCCCGGAAGCGGCACGGATTATTGCCGCCGCCTTTACCTCCCTGGGCTGGGATGTGAAGGCTAACCCGATTTCCTATAATCAGAACGTGCAGAAGGTGATCATGGAGCATGACTATGACATGTGGCTGGTCATGCTGTCCGGCGCCTCCCTGCGGATCGATCCCAATATTTTTATCTACAAGAAACATCACTCTTCCGGCTATAAAAAGGGCGGCTGGAACTGGGAGGGGCTCAATGTCCCCGAGCTCGACAAACTGGCGGAAGCCCAGCAAATGGAAATGGACGTCGAAAAGCGCAAGGCAATCGTCTACAAAGCCCAGGAACTGATCAAACAGAACCAATCCATGAGTGTTCTGGCCAACGTGCAGATGACCAATGCCTATCGTTCGGACCGCCTCAAGAACGTGGTGCCCATGATGGGCGAGGGCATTGGCTCTTTCTGGACGGACATCAATATGGAGGTGGTCGAAGGGGACGGTTATGTGCGCACGGGCATCAATTCAGCGTTAAAGAACATGAACCCCGTGGCGGCCAAAGACCACCTGGAGTTCATGGAACTGCGGATGATATACGATCGCCTGTTTCGCATCGCCCCCAGCGGCAAGGCCGAACCGTGGGCGGCTGAATCTTATAAGGTGGTCGATCCCACCACCATCGAGCTGACCCTGCGCCAGGGGATGAAATTCCACGATGGTATGGATGTAACGGCCGAGGACGTCAAGTTCACCCTGGACTATCACACTCAATGGAAAGCACCGTTTTTCGTCGAATCCCTCAAACATCTGGATTCGGTGGAAGTTACCGGAAAATACGGCATTCGCCTGAAACTCAAGGAACCCTATGCGCCCTTTATTCCCAATCTGTTGGGTGCCATTTTCATTCTTCCCAAGCATATCTGGCAGGACATTCCCGACAAGGTCGATGTCAGCGATCCGCTGAACTACCCCAATGAAAAACCCGTCGGCAGCGGACCGTTTAAGTTTGACTACTGGGATCGCGGACGTGAGCTGAAAGTGACCGCCTTTAAAGAGCACTTCAGTGCCCCGAAAGTCGAGGGCATTGTGCGGGTGGTATACGGCAGCCACGATGCCATGGCGGCGGCTATTGAAAAGGGCGAGTGCGACCGCACCCGCTATATCATGAAGCCCAGCCTGCTCATGGACATGCAGAAAGTCAATAACGTGGTGGCCAAAGGCTTCCCGAACCACGGCTTTTACACCCTGTCCTACCACACCCGGCGGCCGCCGCTGGATGACCCGGCTTTTCGCCAGGCCATCGACCTTGTCATCCCCCGGGAATTGATGATCGAGGCCATCCTGTCCGGATTCGGCGCGCCGGGCGGTTCGGTGATCGCCCCGACCAACGCGTTCTGGCACAACCCGGCCGTCAAGTCCAGTGAGGAGAATTTCAACAAGGCCAAACAGATCCTGACGGACGCCGGATACTGGTGGGATAAGAAAGGCAAGCTGCATTATCCCAAATGAAGGAAAAGCTGATCGTTATTCGTTATTCGTTAATAGTTTGAATGGAATGAAATCTATTTTTAATTCTTATTGATCACAGAATTATAAGATAATACAGTCACACAATTCCAATAACAAATAACCAATAACAAATAGCACCGAGTTGAGCGATCTTCGCTCAACTCGGATCGCCCTTTATCTGCGGGCACTTTAAGGATAAGTCTGATGCAAGAATTTATCATTCGTAGAATCCTGTATACCCTTTTGACCCTGTTCGGCGTGGCCACCATTCTTTTTTTTCTGTTTCGAATTGCACCGGGAGACCCGACGGCCCAGGTCATCTCGCCGGCCCTGGATGAAGTGGCCCAGGCCCGGTTGAAAGAAGCCTACGGGCTGGACAAACCCCTGCTGGTCCAGTACGTCCTGTACCTGAAAAATATGGTCGTGCTGGAATGGGGACGTTCTTTTACCAGTTCCAGAAAGGTTTTCGACATCCTGACCTATCGATTCTGGAACACCATCTTTCTGATGGGGGCCGCCATGGGCTTCGTCCTGGTCATCGGTACTTTTATGGGCATGGTGATGGCCTGGCGGCGCCAGGGGCCGCTGGACGTGGGGGGCACGGTGGTGGCGCTCATCTTTCAATCGGCACCGCCGTTTGTTTCCGGTCTGCTGCTGCTGATGGTATTGAGCTACCGCTTGGACCTCTTTCCCACCGGCGGAATGTTCACGCCCGGCGCGGCGCGTGTATTCCTCTCCGGAGACTTTTTGCACCACCTCGTTTTGCCGACCATTACGGTGGCGCTTTTTTACCTGGCCACACCCATGCTGATCATGCGCGATTCCATGCTGGAGGTCATGGGCAGTGACTTCATCGAACTGGCCAAGGCCAAAGGCCTGGCGCCGCATGTGGTGATGATCAAACATGCCGCCCGCAACGCTCTGCTGGCAGTGGTCACGGTGTCATCGCTCATGATCGGCTTTGCCATCGGCGGCCAGGTGCTGGTGGAGTCGGTATTTTCCTGGCCGGGCATGGGACAGTTGATGGTTGAAGCGGCATCGTCCCACGACTACCCGGTGGCCCAGGCTACTTTCGTGGTATTGGCGGCCCTCGTCATTTTTCTGAACCTGGCCTCGGATATTTCTTATTGTTATCTGGATCCCCGCATCAAGATGGGGAAGAGTGCCGGCGGCTGAGGAGCCATGGAATGAAGATTACCGCACTGGAGCTGTTTCACATATCGATTCCCTTTGCCAAACCGTACAAGTTGTCCAAGGTTTATGGGACGCTTCATGACGCCGAAGCCGTTGTGTTAAAGGTGCACACCGATGAGGGCCTCGTGGGCCTGGGTGAGGCCGACCCGCTGAACCCGTTTTCCGACGAGACCCCGGCCACGGTCATGGTTGTGACCCGTGACATGATCGCGCCGCATTTGTTGGGACAAGACCCGCTGCACATCTCCGCGCTGGAGTCCCATTTGGATCTGATGGTACACGGCAACCTGCTGGCCCGGGGCGCTGTGAATATGGCCCTGTTCGACCTGGCCGGCAAATTTCACAATCTGCCGGCCTACATGCTGTTGGGAGGACTATATCAGGACAAGTTACCATTATTGGGCCCCATTGGCAGCGGAACCCCGGATGAGGATGCCGACGCCATCGGAAAGCTAATCGATGAAAAGTATGAAACCATCATGATCAAGATGGGTGCCTTGCCGATTGCTGATGAGATAATGCGCATGAGCGCCGCCCATGAGAAATTCAGCGACCGCATAAAATTCATCGTCGATGCCAACCAGGGCTGGACGGTGGCTGAAACCATGCGGTTTATGGACGGTATCGGAAACCGTCGGCCAGTTTTGATTGAACAGCCCATCGATCGCCACGACATCCATGGCCTCCAACGCATTCACCGCCGGGCGCCCTGCCTGCTGAGTGCGGATGAAGGTGTGGCGGCGACCCGTGAGGCGGCCGCCCTGATACACGCCCGGGCCGTGGATGCCTTCAGCATCAAAGTATCCAAAAACGGCGGATTGAGCAAAGCCAAAAAGATCGCCGAGACAGCCGATGCCTTCGGTCTGCGTATCCTGATGAACAGTATGCTGGAGTTCGGCATCACCCAGGCGGCGTCTTTGCAATTGGGGTGTGTGCTGCCCAACCTGTTGGACATGGGACATGCCTACATGTCCGTGCTCCGAATGTCGGATGACATTACTGATTTTGCCAAAAACATATCCGATTCGGTTGTGACGGTGCCATCGGAACCAGGCCTCGGGGTCATGCTGGATGAAGGAAAGCTTGAAAAATATACTAAAGAATACCTTAAGGTTGCTTGAATTATCAAATCCAATGAACGGAATCACTGAATGACGGAACTTGCTAGGAAACCAAAATTTGCCATCCTCGGAACCGGGAATTCGGGTCAGGCCTTTGCCGCGGATATTACCCTCAAGGGCTATTCCGTGAACCTGGCCGAAGTGCCCGAGTTTGAAGATAACCTGCGCGCCATCGAAAAAAAAGGCGGCATCGAAATGTCGGGCGAGGCCGCCAACGGCTTTGCCCGGCTGAATATGCTGACAACGGATTTAAAGGCGGCCATCAAAGGCGTTGATGTCATTATCATCGGCGGGTCGGCTTTTGCACACGAACCCTTCAGCAAGGCCCTGGCACAGGATTTTGAAGACGGTCAGTTCATTTTGTTTACTTCCAATTTCGGTGCTCTGCGTTTTAGGAACTGGATGCAGGAAGCCGGTGTAACTACCCGGGTGACGCCCGTTGAAAGCATGTCGCTTCTGTATGCCACCCGAGCCCTCGAACCGGGGGTGGTGGCCTGCATCGGCGTCAAAAATCATCTGCCGGTGGCCGCGCTGCCGGCAGATCGCACCCGGGAATTTTTGGATATCCTCCAGCCGGTTTTTCCCCAGTTCGCGGCCGCCGACAATGTCTGGCTGACCAGCGTCAACAACCTCAACCCCATTGTCCATCCGCCCATGGTGCTGTTCAATGCCGGCCGGATCGAAGCCACTGGCGGCCGGGGATGGAATCTTTATGCCGACGGTGCGACCGAATCGGTAGCCAGAATCATGCTGGCCATGGATGCCGAGCGCATGGCCTTGCTGGCTCCCTTAAGCAATGGCGGGATTGCTTTTAAGGATGCATTTGAGAATTTATATGAAGACTATTCGCTGGGGAAAAAGAGCCTTTCCGAAACCCTCAGACAAAGTCCGATCCACGGCAACCCTGCTTTTCCGGCGCCGGACGCCATCGATACCCGCTATATTACCGAGGATCTGCCCTTTGGTTTGGCGCCCTGGTCGTCCATCGGCCGTATGTGGGGCATTCCCACGCCGAATATAGATGCGGTGATTCGCATCGCCTCGACCATGCTGGAGCGGGATTATTTTACCCGGGGATTGACGGTGGATGATTTGGGAATTGCCGGCGTGACCGCAGAGGATCTTAAGTCAATGATTGAATGATCATTGGAACGGAGACGAATGCCATGAAACTGGTTAGGGTAAAAGAGTTTTTCGGGACACAGGTAAAAATCATCATGAGCCACAAGTTCGGTATTTTCGGGGCGACGATTATCCTGTTTTTTTGCCTGGTCGGGCTGTTGGCCCCTATCATTGCGCCCCACCAGCCATGGGACACGATCCGGGATGCCAACGGCAAACTGGCCATCATGCGGGCCCCTTCGGCGGAATTTCCCATGGGCACGACCGCCATGGGACGTGATATTTTCAGCCAGATGCTTTACGCCACTCGCACGACCGTTTTGATCGGCCTTGTTTCGGGGCTGATTTCGATCCTGATCGGCGCCAACCTGGGACTGTGGTCAGGCTATTACGGGGGGCGGATGGACGAAATTCTGATGCGGTTTACCGACATTATCTACGGGATGCCTTTTCTGCCGTTTTTGATTGTCCTCATTTCATTATTCGGCCGCAGCCTGTGGTTCGTGATCATTGCCATCTGTTGTATTGTCTGGCGCACATCCGCGCGGGTCATCCGGGCCCAGACCCTGGCGATCAAGCAGCGCCAGTTCATCCTGGCAGGCAAAGCCAGGGGCTGCAGCGATCTGCGAATTATCTACGGACACATTATGCCCAACATTATGCCCCTGCTCCTGCTCTACACGGCCTTCAATATTGCCTGGTCGGTGCTGGCCGAGGCCGGCGCCAGTTTTCTGGGTTTCGGCGATCCCGACAATTTAAGCTGGGGCGGCATGCTCTACAATCTCTGGATTTCCGGCAAAATCAGAACGGCCTGGTGGTGGTTCGCGCCGCCGGCGATCTGTATCGTCCTTCTGGTCAGCGCGCTGGTTTTTGTCAGCCGGGCCTATGAAGAAGAGGCCAACCCCCGTCTTAAACAACGCTAAGGAAGGTGCCAATGCTACTGCAAATCAAAAATCTGAAAACGCATTACCGCATCAAGGAAGGCACGGTAAAAGCCGTGGACGGGGTGTCGATTTCGGTCAAGGAAGATGAGGTCTTCGGCCTGGCAGGCGAATCCGGCTGCGGCAAGTCGACCCTGATTCGGACCCTGATGCGGCTGATTCCCGATACCGCCATGGTCGAGGCCGATGAACTCCTTTACAAACAGCAGAACCTGCAGGATCTATCGGACCGCGAATACCGCGACCAGATTCTGTGGAAAGAGATTTCCCTGGTGCCTCAGAGCGCCATGAATTCCTTGAACCCGGTGTACCGGGTGGGCAAGCAGATTATGGAGGCCATACAAACCCACATCAATGTCGACAACCGTGAAGCCATGCAAAAGGCGGAAAACCTTTTTAAAGGTGTGGGACTGCAGCCGGCCCTGACCCGCAACTACCCGCATGAATTCAGCGGGGGCATGCGCCAGCGGGCCATGATCGCCATGTCCCTGGCGCTGGACCCGGGGCTGATAATCATGGATGAGCCGACCACCGGCCTGGATGTCCTGGTGCAGGAGCGTATTTTGCGGGAGTTGAAAGAGATCCGGCAAAAGTCCAAGGCCTCGATTTTTTTAATCACCCATGACATTTCCGTCATTGCGGAAATGAGCGATCGCATCGGTATCATGTATGCCGGGCGGATCATGGAGCAGGCCGACGCCCTGGAGCTTTTCAACGAGCCTTTTCATCCGTATACCCTGGGCCTTAAAAATGCATTTCCAAGCATCAAGGCCCTGGACCGCGAACTGATTTCCATCCCCGGGTCGCCGCCCAACCTGCTGGGGGACATCCCCGGCTGTGCTTTTGCGTTTCGCTGCCCCTTTGCGATACCGGAATGCGAAAACGAACGGCCGCCGGATATTGAAATAAAACCGAATCATTTTGTGCATTGTATTCGCACCGACCATATAGAGGAATTTCGCAACCTCGCAGGAGACAAAAAGACATGGCAATCCTCGAAGTAAGTGAATTAAGACAACACTTCTATATTCAGCCGGGACTCCTTGCCAAAATAGTGAGCAAGAAAAAACCCAGCATTATCAAGGCCGTCGACGGGATGACCTTCAGCCTCGAACCGGGTGAAATCATGGGGCTGGCCGGCGAGTCCGGCTGTGGAAAATCAACCGCCTGCCTGGCCATCGCCAAACTGCGGGAGCCGACCAGCGGCACCATCCGGTATAACGGCAATGACATTTCAAAAATGTCGGCCGAGGAATTGAAGCAATACCGCCAGCAGGTCCAGCTGATTTTCCAGGATCCCTATGAATCTCTCAATCCCCGGTTCAAGGTATTCGATACGGTGGCCGAGCCGTTGCGGGCGCTCGACATCGGCAACAAGCAGCAGCGCCGCGAGCGGGTGCTGGAGACCTTGAGCCTGGTGGGATTAAAGCCCGAGGAATATCAAGAGCGCTATCCCCATCAAATGAGCGGCGGCGAAAGGCAGCGGGTCGGCATTGCCGCAGCCCTGGTGCTGGAGCCGAAGCTCGTCATCGCCGATGAACCCTTGTCCATGCTGGACGTCTCCATCCGGGCCGGAATCCTGGACCTCATCCGGGATCTTTCCGAGCGCCTGAATTTTACTTGTATCTATGTTTCCCACGATCTTTCGATCCTGTCCAACATATCCGAACGTTTGATGATCATGTACCTGGGACGGATGATGGAGCTGGCCCCCACCAAAGAGGTGATCACCGATCCCCTGCATCCCTATGCCAAGGCCTTGATTTCGGCCGTGGCCATCCCGGATCCGTCTTACAGTCGGCCGATTCCCGATATACGAGGCGAGGTCTCCCAGCCTATCGATCCGCCTCCCGGCTGCCGGTTTCAAACGCGCTGCAAGCAGGTCATGGACGTGTGCCGGAGTGTCGAGCCCCCGCTGAAAGAGGTCAAACCGGGTCATTTTGCGGCTTGTCATTTGTATTGAGGAAGGTTAAAGGTTAAAGGTTAAAGGTTAAAGGTCAAAGGTTAAAGGCTAAAGGTTCAAGGTTCAGAGGTTCAAGGTTCAGAGGTTCAAGGTTCAGGGTTCAGAGGTTCAGGGTTCAGGGTTCAGGGTTCATGGTTCAGGGTTCAAGGTTCAGCGGCGCCGTTGGCCGCAAGCGTCCAATTTGATCGAGGATAGAAACTTTGATTTTATTGTAACGTAGGGTCGGCCACTGTGCCGACCGATTTTCGGCGGACACGGACTTCGGCGAGCTCAGTCGAGTCGTGGCCCGCCCTACGGTACCAAACTTTTGAAATTTTATACAAGATGCTATAGGGTTTGCAGCTTCACCCTCCGCATCGACTCTTCCCAATGGGTTAACCCTCAGTGCGTTCCGATAAACTCAATGGATAAAACAGACGAATTAGTCATATGCCGCTGCGAGAGCGTCGGGTTAGGGCAAATTAAAGCGTCCATCCAACGCTCCGGGGCACGGACCGTCAACCAGGTTAAAAAACTGACCCGGGCCGGGATGGGGCTTTGCCAGGGACGCACCTGCGCCAAGGTGGTCGAAGCCATCCTCGCGGCCGAGGGTAGGGTGCCGGCCGGTACCGAACCCTACCAGGCACGGCCGCCGGTCCGCAGCATACCGGTCGCAACTTTGGCCGCTGGCGCCGACCAGTTCGATGAACCCGCCGGGCCGATAAGCATTGCGATGACCCGCCGTGCTGATGAGGATGCTGCGGATTGATACCCGGCCACATAAGAAACTGCATCTATTTTAACCCCAAAACAGGGTATTTAATTCGTCCTCGTCCTCGTTCTCGTGCTCGTCCTCGATAATGAAACCGGCTCAAAAGCCTCGAGGACGAGGACGAGGACGAGGACGAAACGTTGGGTGAACGTGTGAAACTCGAACTTTGATTCCATATTTTTGAAGTAGGGCGGGCCACCGTGCCCGCCAAAACCGGTCGGCACTCAATTTGGCATGAAAGTTTCATGTGGGAGCGGCTTGTAGCCGCGAATTTAAATGATCGCGGCTGCAAGCCGCTCCCACACCAATTATAACAAACTCTATTTAGATAACCGGATTAGCTTTTAAAGTTATAAGCCCAGTACCCAGTGCCCGTAACTCGCAACCCGCAACCCGCAACCCGTAACCCGAAACTCGCAACTCGCAACCCGGAACCTTGAACCTCTGAACCTAGAACCCAGAACCTAGAACCCAGAACCTTGAACCTCATGAAAGCAGCAGACGTTATCATAATCGGTGCCGGGATCGTGGGATCCTCCACCGCCTACTATCTCGCCAAGGCCGGACACCAGGTGACTCTGATTGACCGGCGCAAACCGGTTGCCGGCGGGAGTGCGAGTCAGGCCTGTGCCGGCGGGGTGCGCCAACAGGGCCGGACACCTGTTGAAATTCCCCTGGCCATATATTCCATCAATCTTTGGACCACCCTGGAAGCAGAGCTCGACGATGATCTAGAGTATCGTCAGGACGGAATGACCGTCGTCACCGGCGATGAAAAACAAATTCCGTTGCTTGCGGACCGGGTGCGGCAGGAACAGGCCCAGGGATTGGAGATCCGGCTGGTGCAAAATTCAGAGCTGCATAGCCTGATACCCGGGTTGTCGCCGGATATGCTGGCCGGCAGTTATTGCCCCACCGACGGGCACGCCAATCCGATGCGGGCAGTCAATGCCTTCGTGACGGCGGCCCAGCGTCAGGGCGTCCGGACGATCTGGGATTGCGCGGCCGAGGGGGTCGTGGTCGAAAACGACCGGCTGATGGCCGTCAGAACCAATCAGGGGGACCTTGCCTGCCGGCACGCCGTTTTAGCGGCCGGGTACTGGAGCCGCGCCATTACCGCCACGGCCGGCATCGAACTGCCGTTTCAGGCAATTCCCCTGCAAATGATGGTCACGGCGCGTCGGCCTCATAAACTGGATCAAGTGCTGGCCTGGGCGGGCAATGGGATCAGTCTGAAGCAGATGCCGACCGGCGGATTCGTGATCGGCGGCGGTTGGCCGGGAATTGGAAACCCACAAACCTATCACACCCGGCTGATGCCGGGCAGCATGGCCAAAAGTGCCCGCACGACGGTCGGTCTATATCCATCCCTGGCCGGGATTCCGGTTTTGCGCGCCTGGGCCGGCATCGAGGCCTTTTGCGAAGATGAAATGCAGGTTATCGGGCCGGCGCCCGGGGTGGACGGCCTTATCGTTGCGGCCGGGTTTTCCGGGCACGGCTTTGCCATCGGGCCGGGGGTTGGTACTCTGATCGCCGACTATATGTCCACCGGCCGTTGGTCGGATATGGTGAAACCGTTTGGCATTGAGCGATTTGGCCACTAATAGAAGTTTGATTTCACCGCAAAGCCGCGGAGGACGCAGAGGTTAATTTCTCTGCGATCTTTGAGTCTCGAGCGCAGCGGGCGGTGAATATAACACAAGCTGCATATGCTATTAGGCTCTCCCATATAAATCAAATGAATCCAAAATCAAATGAAATTACTTGCAAATTGACGGGTTATAAATGGCTATGAATTTTGATTTGCGCTTGACGACACATCCCGTGTTGGATGTTTCAATAGAGGATCAGAAAAGAGTCAGCATTGCGGTTGATGGCCAATCGTTGGAAGTTCTGGAGGGAGAAACGCTGGCGGCGGCCCTGTGGGCCCATGGATTCATCTCCCTGGGTCACAACCCCAGCAACGGATCCCATCGGGGCATGTACTGCGGAATCGGTCATTGCTACGAATGTCGGGTGACGGTGGACGGCATGGAAGATGTCCGGTCGTGTTTGATCCGGGTCCGGGACGGCATGCAGGTTTCGCTGCAACGGTTTGAGACCTAGAACATACTGGACATTCGAGGTGCGAACCCTCGCGGGCGAGGATAAACCCCGCCCCTACACCAGAAGTTCTTACTAAAAAGTAGTGGTGGGGTTTATCCCCATAAGCGCTAAGTTATTTTAAGCCGTTTTTTCATTTAAAAATATTTTGATAACTGATAGTTACGTCTTCGTGTAGACTCAGAAAGCAATTTTGAAATTTCGTTCCAGCGTGCTATCATTTCTT